>Ga0123352_10012036_pt1 | contig 13661 bp, 12 predicted proteins | sample TergutLab28metaG_FD_89700 | JGI IMG/M metagenome (GOLD analysis project Ga0123352, IMG submission 89700) | Labiotermes labralis P1 segment gut microbial communities from Petit-Saut dam, French Guiana - Lab288 P1 | ecosystem: Host-associated > Arthropoda: Insects > Digestive system > Gut ...
GTTCCTAATCTTGCAAATAATAATTATACACAAAGACACATATAGGTGTACATAACGTATATTATTATTATTATTATTATTATTTCACAGCGGTTTAGCTGTTTGTCAGAGAGTACGTGTAATCGGCTAAGCACTAATAAAAGCTTTCTAATTATACGGTATGTGTTGAGTATTACTGCGTTCTACATTACAGTACATATACCAAGGTGGTGTTTGAGCAGTTTCAAGCTGTCCTGCAGTCGCTTTGAATACTACCCGTTGTGGATGGATAATACTATATATAGACCACGACCAATTGTCATACTTTTTTCGCTCTTCTTTTACATCTGTACATTTCTGGGATTTCTCGGTGATGCCGCTGTAGAGGTTGTAGTTGTCAGGAATTGCAACTATTATTATTATTATTATTATTATTATTATTTACATATTTTCTTACTTACTTATTTACTTACTTACTCCATGGAGCAGAGTCCTTCTTGAGAATCTAACCGGTTCTAAACTAGTCAAGAAATTGCCCGCATTTTATGGAACACTAAAGTTCATTACCAAATTCACACGTACCCGCTATCTGTCCCTATCCGGAGCCAGCTCGATCTAGTCCATGACCCCACTTTCCAATTCCTAAAGATCCATCCTAATATTATCCTCCCATCTACGCTTGGGTCTTCCAAGTGGCCTCTTTCCTTCAGGTTTCCCCACCAAAACCCTGTATACGCCTCTTCTTTCCCCCATACGTGCTACATGCCCCGCCTCTTTCATTCTTCTCGATTTAATCACCCGAACAATAATGGGTAAGGGTACAGATTATTAAGCTCCTCACCACGTAGTTTCTTCCACTCCTCTGTTTCCTCGTCCCTCTTAGGCCCAAATATTCTCATCAACACCCCATTCTCAAACATCTTCAGCCCACGTTCCTCCCTCATTGTGAGAGGCCAAGTTTCACACCCATACAAAACAAAAGGCAAAATATAGTTCTCTATATTTTCTAAACCTTGTATTTTTAGACAGCAACTTGGAAGACAAAAGATTCTGAACCGAATGACAGCAAGAATTCTATGACTTCAATCTGCTATTAATTACTTCCTGTATAGAATTTTGATTTGTTAAGATTGTTCTCAAATATTTGAACTCTTCCACCCTCTCAAAGGAACTATTATCAGTTTTTATACTGCGACTTCATCCTGCATCCTGATCTCGATATATGACCATGTACCTAGTCCTATTAGCATTTACTTCTAGTCCTCCTTAATAGCAACTACTAAAAGCGTCTGCGTTTTTCTTTATAGTATATACGCTTCCGCCCAACATATTAATATCATCAGCATAAACAAGGAGCTGATGTGTACCATTTAATTTCAAGACATTCTGGCTGAACCCCCTAATGGCGCACTCTAAAGCAAAGTTGAAAAACAATGGCGTCAAAGCATCCCCTTGTTTCAAACCATTCCTCATAGGAAACATGTCAGACAAATGCTTGCCTACCCGGAATCTGTTATAGGTTTCATTCCGACACATTTTGTTAGCCTTATCAGTTTCATGGGATACCAAGCTCAATGAGAATATTATATAAGACATTCCTCCTAACCGAATCATAAGCTGTCTTGAAGTCTATACACAGCTGATGCACTGCTTCACTGTACTCCCAATTCTTCTCACGTATTTGGCGAATGCAGATTACATGATCAGTAGCTGACTTGCTGAGTCGAAATCCACATTGATGATCCCCAATAATTTCCTCTGCATATGGAGTCCACCTTGACAGCAGGATGTTGGATAAAATTTTGTGCGTAGTTGGCAAGGGTGATATGCGCCTATAGTTATTACAGTATGTTTTATCGCCCTTCTTATAGATAAGCAAGTCTCCTTATTCCAAATAGAAGTAGTAAGTTTACGGATCTCAGAGTGAATTGTTCTACCCACTGCCTTAATCAGTTCTGCTGGGATTTGATCAATACCTGGTGATTTGTGTCCTTTCAGCTCCTCAATAGCCATCTCCGACTCAATGGCACACGGCTCAGGCACTATTGGTTCTGCTGCATGAACTTCCCTCTGCCTAACATTACTAACCCCATGTGCATTGAACAGCTGAGAGAAATGTCCCTCCACCTAGCCAAAATACTGTGGGAGCCTGTAACCAAATCACCCCTCTCATCCTTCACTATATCAGTTCTAGGATGGTAGCCCTTCTTAAAATCATTGATGCCCCTATAGAAGTCTCTGATATTTTTCATCTTACTTTTAGTTTCAAATTCATCAATTTGAGCTTTGAGATATTTCTTCTTTTTGTTCCTGAAATGTCTGCTAGCTTCACGTCTTACATTGTTTCAATTATCTACATTGTTTTGGTTTGGATCCTGTAACCACCGCATTTTAGCCTGTTTCCTTTGGTCAAAAAACCTAAACATTCTTCATCAAACCATGGTTTATGCTGCTTCATTTCGTACAGACCTAGACTCCCTTGAGCTGAGGTTTCGGTATTCAATTTAATGTTCTCCCAAGCCCTATTTATGTCTTCGCTATCACTTAAGTTCTCCAAAGCTACAAACCTGTTTGAGAACTTAATCTGATACTGTTTCCTAAATTCCAGCTCATTTAGCTTCTTGAGATTAAATCTGTCCCCATCAAACTACTGTGCTTCTTGTTTACTTACTGCCAATCTTTCCCTAACTTTTTCAACCACCAGAATGTGATCAGTATCAAAGTCAGTTCCCCTGAAAGATCGTACATCGAGCTTACATGTATGCCATCTCCTATCTATCAAGATATGATCACTCTGGTTGTGTTTCTTTCCATCAGGAGTGGTCCAGGTTATTATTATTATTATTATTATTATTATTATTATTATAGGTGTTTAAATGAGCATTATTTACATCATAAATCATTTTAAAATACATTCCTACTTTTCTAAAACCAGAAATAACAACATGACCTACGACGAAATTTTGAGGAGGGATTAACACAAGTTGCACGTACTTTAAGGCTCTGAAACGCTACAAGACAACAGATTTTGGAAACACGCGCAACTTTCAAATTTTGTAGGAGACGAAGTTGTAACATAGCAGGCGGCTGCGCGGAAATTCTGAACAACTATTGATTTGATTGAGATAGTGATGAAACACTGGAATCGAGCAATTGAAACTTGGTACGGAAAAAGTTCATACGCTTACTTATATATTGTACGTGAAATATTATCTTAATGTATGGCATCCATGGAGTTTTCTAATATGAAACGAAAAGTACATTTTCATTCAGTCGACACAACTTTATTGGTAAACAAATTCCGCTTTAGCATTACGTATATTTCAGTAAGAATAATAATATTCTAACCTCATTTTTTTCTGTACTGAACTCTATGTTAAAAACGAGTTTCAGGTAAGGTTAGGTTAGGTTAATTTTGCTTGGCTTTCAGAAAGCAGTCAGAATTCAGTAGCTTCAATTTAAATTGATTCATTAATGAAATTATAATGACATACACACGGTGGCAGAAACTTCAGTGTGATAAGGCCAGAGGTAGGCCTTCGACAAACCCGTATCTCAAAGATGAAAAGATAGACCTAAGTAAGGCTTATGAGTTATTTCCACAGTTATTACAGATATCTTTATAACATCCTATCTTAACCTCGCTGTGTTGGCTGCCTTATTTAATATTATGACTACAGGATGGTGGGAAAAGGATGTTTTAGCAGATAAAATGCAGCGCAGCAAAGACGATAGAATAAGATTGCCTTGCCATTTCAACGCTGGTCTTGCAATAAGTAACTTGTAACAAACCTTTGCCTAACTCCGTACAATAAAAATGTGCAGCCATGCAGCACGGGTTATAACAACCCTCAGGACATACGCAATAAATACTAACCCCTCTCTGTCTCTCTCTCTCCCTCTTTGCAGTAGCCTAAATCAAGTAAGTTTCTCCTACCCTTGATTCGTTTCCTTCCTCTCCCCTCCCAACATCATCTATGTTGTCATCTTCTCGTTAAAAAGTGATAATTGAAAATGGTGGGCCGTGCTACGAGCGAAATGAGACGCACAGAGTTTGCAACCAGCGGTCCGCATACCCACGCGGCCACATCTATCAATTGCACTACAAAGATTGTCAAGGAAGATTCAATGGAAAGTTTTATGTGAATCGTACAAAAATATTATAATTAAGACCTCTCAGGCTAATTGGTTTAAAGGCTGTATTTAACAGTCAGCTGTAAATGGAGAACAAATAGTCGCCGCCTACTGTAACACATTCACGCATCCCTTGAGCGGCTGAGTAAGTGTAATTTTGTCCCTGTGCCTGCCATGAATCTACGACTAAACAAGGAAGTGGAGGTATAGCGTCGCTTGTTCTTAGGTATGGGTGAGTGGGAGCTTCATGCCCTGACCGCTTTATCCGCGAGAAAAAGGAGCCCCGCTAGATTAACTAGAAGGTTGGTGAGGCCAAGAACCGGCCTCGAAGCTTTGGAGAAAAGATAAATCTCTTGACTCCTCCGGGAAGGAACCACTATTCCTTCATTTTCCCAATACTCTATACAGATTACACTGTTCGGTTCCCAGGTAGTCTCTTCAGGTGTTAGGCCAATGAGTCTTGAAAAAGTTGTCATTCAAAATACTCAGAATACTTTCCTAATTATAATTCGCCATGTGAAATATTAAATTATGCTTACGAGGACTGTCTTCCTGGTAAAGAATAAACTATTTGATCTTGTGTGCCATTAAATCTCTCACGAGGTCTAAATACTCTTCAGGTATATGCCTACGTCACACAGGTTAAGAAGACATACATTTTATGCTGCTTTTCAAGCGCTTTGTATGACATATTTATACTCCTACACGTGAAACGTGGAAGACTTTGCTGCAACATGTTGATCAGCTAAGACTTCTAGCTCACGCCATGGAGCAGAGTCCATCTCGAGAAGCTAGCATTTTCACCACATATTACGGAATCCGAGAATTCATTACCTTATCCAGATGAATCCAATCCAAAAACACCCCATCTTCAATGTCTAGTTTAATATTCCCCCACACCCCACCCCCTCCACTTCCGAATTTACTCCTAGGACTTCTATGTGGTCGTTCTTTAGGGTTCCTCCCCAAAATCCTGTGCGCGTTTTTACCCTCCTATGTGCCCCATGCCCGTCAACTAAAGCCAAATGCGCGAAAATTATCCGGAGTTCAGTAAGTTTTAGTTTTCGGCCTGCAACTCGTTTCACTTGTTTTTCCAAATCTGGCCAGTCGCAGCGATATAGCAACAATATTTTGGAATATTTTGCGTCTCGAATAGAACATAAAAGTGTACTCTGGTCTCACGAGACGAAGTCCTTGAAGATGCGAGGGTGATTTCAAACGGAATTTGGAAATAAACCACCAACTAGTAGTCGCAACATTTAGACAACCGAAACAGAGACAAACTGCTGCACATTTTTCCTGCGAGTTTTTTGACAGGTGATGGACCTTCCCTGTTGAAGTTCTTTGCTAATAAAACCGCTTTTAATTTATCCGAAACTGTTAATCGAGAGCGTTTGATAATCTTGTGATCGAGGATTCTCATTCAGTACTGAACCAGACGAAGTAGGGTTCCAAGTTGTAAGGAAGATTATTTCGTACTGATGCAAAAAAATAACAAGATATATGGGCTCTTTTCAATGAAGAAACGTCTGTAACTAGGTCTTTTAACTAGACATGTTGGAACATTAGAACACCTCGTGCCTATTTTGCAGGAAGACGTTCCCATCTCATACGTTCACAAAAAAGCGAGAGGCTACCTAACTCACCAGTTCGCAGGAAAGTGAATCGGCAGGAACGAGAAAATCACCCGCCGCCTCGTCCGCCCGAATGAACGGAGCTTTATTTCTTTTTTGGGAGTACATTAATTTATCATTAGAAGAATAAATGTAACCAGAATTACAGTTAAATATTTATTCCCTACCGCGCTGCAAAGACACCCCGTGTCGGTTTTTAAAAACCAGTAAGTTAATTTTTATAAAGAAATTATCGATTTATTCTTAGAACCACACAAAAGACAACAACGCTTTTTAATGTCAAACCTCTTATCATTCCCCTGACCTAAACGCCTTCAATTCTTATAGTACCCATCCTTATAATCCATGGGATTTCATACGACGTTGACAGTTTTCCAAGATATTCAAAGTATAAGTTTACGGGTAACTGACTATTGCTAAGTCACAGTACACCATCTCAGTTCTGTAAATATATAATTATATTTACACATGGCGCAAAATATGTTTTTGAACTGTTTGTAGAGCATCCAACGCAAGACCAAAGTGTTGGAATTTAATTCTGGCATTAAAGTGAACTATTGAGATGCATAACTTCGAATTGTCAGAGTCTGTTAGCAGAATTATTAATGGCGGGTACACTCCAATTTGCGTTAAGTGTAGTATGATACCGTTCATTTACAAGCAAACAGAATTCATTTATCTTCATTTCAGTTCCCGTGAACAAGCGTAATTTTGTCAAAGCATCGGGAAATAAGAAAGTATGACTTACGTCTTTAGCGGAATTAACTTTGATGGGTCTCGTGGTTTGAACCACAGATGGTGTATGGTGTTCCTTGACGAAATCGAAGTCAATATAATGATTTTTTCTGAACTTCAATGGCTAAGCAAGTAAAGGGTTCTGCAATTTTTTATCACTATTAGAAGAGATGGAAGTTCTCTGTATCGGAAAAGGACAATCAGTCATTTACTTCAAAGACACAGGGCGAATATATATTCTAGCCTCCTTAGATGTTTGTGGGCAGCTGAATGGCCTTCGTAGAAAGTTGAAAGGGAAGATCCTACTTGCATGTAAACTGCATAATCTTTGTTTCATTCACATCCTTTGAAGAACAGAATTTGTCGGTCTCCAAATGCCCTGAAAATGTTGCAAAAATACAAGTGAAGGGCGGTCGGTATATTGGACACTGAACATCTCCATTAGTCATTGACAGACAGGCTTCCGGGCTTCGGTGCAGAATGAGCTTTGCCTAGAATATTTGCTGACCTTCAAGCGCGATTTCTGAAGGCATCTGACGTGCGGTTACGGCCCTAATTGATTAAGTTACACTGCAGTGATGAACTGATGGTCATTTGCTTATCTTGTGTCTTCTTAAAGGCAAATATCAGAATACGTGACTGAAGGCTGCTGTTTGTGCAGACGTGTTTGAAGCACTCACAATTTTGAACAAGCTTTCTCATTAATAAGTCTAACTAAACCCACAGATGCCGGTCCCAGTGGCCGCACGGTCTAAGGCGTAGGAAGGACTACGGCCGCTCGCAGGCTGAGATTGTGGGTTCGAATCCCACCGGGGGCGTTGATGTTTGTCTGTTGTGAGTGTCGTGTGTTGTCAGGTAGAGGTCTCTGCGACGAGCTGATCACTCGTCCAGAAAAGTCCTACCGAGTGTGATGCGTCGTTGTGTGTGATCTAGAAACCTCGTGAATGAGGAGGCCCTGGCCTACTGGGTGCTGTCGCGCCAAAAACAAACAAACAAATTCACAAATGGTACCAGCTCCCAGATGAACATCTCACTTCAATCCCTTGACTGACCACAACAAAAATCGCACCTGACCTGAAAGGCTCGGCATCGGCAGTACACGCTGAACTGATATCGGTAAGTTACTATTTAGCTACTTGTAAATTCTGACTCTTTTTACATTAGTTCATGGTTTTGGCAATATATTTGTTTACGAAACAATAAATTCAAAAATTTCATTCTGCCTTCCCTCCAAAATTAGATCAAATATCCCTGCAAATAATAAGAAAAAGGTATGTTCTTTGTGATAAAGTTTAAATTGTGTGGCTGTTTGAAGGAGACACGACTTACGACACTGCACGAAAGTTATAATGTTAACTGTTGCCATACATATTTATCTGACTGAAACGCCCAGGAAACGTCGTATTTGAGAATGCAGAGGTTGGACCCCCCTGTACCTTCAACTGCAGCGCTGCATGCTAGCAGTAGGCTGACTGGCTTCATGGTATATACACTGATGATGGGATAGTTAATTGTATTAAGGGATCCATTTGATGGGATTGTGTGGGGGCGGGTGCCAACGGGGTTGGATAGAGGATGAGTCGGGGTGGATGCAAGCAAAAGGGAGGAGGGTTACAAGGGGAAAATGGGTGGGGTTGTTTGTGTGTATATAGACACATGATCGTTGTTCCGTTTATCGCAGGGTTCGTTGAGATACGGTAGGTAACAACGTGATGATCAGTGCATACATAGCTTATATATCCTGCTGCATCCAGAGATTCACTACCTTGATAAAGAGTGCTACGGAATGAACTCACCACCTAGCTGTGCACGAAGACTGTACTTTATCTTTTCTTTTGAGTCCCTTGGTCTTGTACATGTGGAAAACCATGCTACACTGTAATCTCAGAAATGTCTAACAAACTAACCAGAATCCTCTTCAGTTAGTCATGAATTTTCTTATCCGTCATGAAAGCCAAGCTTTATCATCGTATTCGTAAAAGTCTTGTCAGAACGAGTTTAATATCACACATACAGTTATGATACGCCGTTGTAGTGCAGGGGCGCACAAATTTTCTAAAAATCGATGCTCCAACTCAAAATTCTGGGATACAGAAAGGTGACGAGAAGTCAATTCAGTACTGAGAACCCACAAGTATTAGGCGCGACTGCACAGAAATTGTCGTCCGGGCAATCTAGTTAATACCCGATATTTTTGTACCTGTGAATTGGTGGCTTTTACGCTTCAATTTCCTCAACAAAATCCCTTTTTTCTCATCCATGCTACATGAACAGTCCATCCTATCTTCCGTGATTTTATGGCCCTAATTAAATTTGGTGAAGGATGCACTGTATGCAACAGTTATCACCAGCACCGTCTTACCGTCTCCCTCTTATTTCCAAATATTCCCCTCTGTACCCTACCTTCAAAATTCTCTATCTAGGCCTTGAGAGACCGAAGTTTCACATTCGTACAGAACAGCAGGTTCCTAAAGCGAGTCGCGAGGTCAAAAACTTTAAACAAACTCTGATGTTTAACACCTATTTGAAGTCAGAAAAAATGAAGCAACAAAATAATACTTGCAGTTTCACCACATTAATGAAGAGAGTAAGTCACTAACGTCCCGAGCAGGTTAGTGTAACTCTACTGCATCTGGATGTCCGGATGTCATGTTATCTATTCTCCTGAGGTATTCGGTGGATTTCTTCGTTATATCCAGACTAATGCCAAGATATTGCCATGGTATAACCCACCTCTTACCAAAACCTTATTTACTCACTATCAATTATCTTCTCGCCTCATTCGCCGCCACTTCTGCAACACAAACACAGACATGATACCACTTAAGAGTCATTGTTCTAATCTTCTAAATTTTTCCACGAGTAAAACCCCCTAAAATTTCCTTTTTTGAATTCGTGTTTTTACATATTTAAAGCCAAATCTAGACACAGTAAGCACAGCACAGTTAACACAAGAGACTCATGATATGAAAAAGCGTTACATAGCTAATAGACTAATTACGGTAACAAGCAAACCTAAAACTAAAGTAATGCAATTTCTGTATGCATGTCTGTTTTGCAGCGAATAACGACATTTCTAACTGCTGTCTAATTAAACAAGTGTTGTCTGGTTCAGAGAGGGAGGCTAAACACGCACTTACGCTGTTTCTTTTTTTTTTTTTTCCTGGCGCTTTCATTGTAAATGTTAGCGAAGTTGGAAATAAAGGGAAGTGCATTCCTTTTAACCTCTGTATGTCTACCATCATAGTGTTTGACGAATTGTGAAGAATTTAAAGTGCGTTACTTTTATTTATAAAACTACAGGCGCATTAACTGTGATAATGACGTGATACACAGATGACTGCCAAGTGCAGAGAGCAAAGAAACAGTTTGTAACTCATTTTCGAATTGTACAATATAGGGAGCACGATGTTCATGGTAGATATAATATTTCATCTACTTTCTTAACTTTACAAGACAAGACTTCTTACATTTTCTTGTCAGTTTGTCCGCCCAACTTAATCACATTTTGATGAAGTAGTGGGTTTTCAGGGAATTTGTTGTGAATATAGTTATATCAGAAGATATTGCTCATTCTACTTTCAGTAATATCAATAAAGCAGGCATAAGAACTTATGAGGTGGCAGCAACATTTCAGTTGCACTCCGTATGGTCGTGAGTTTTTCTGCTAACAGATCGTCGAAAACTACAAAACTTTTGTTTCCATAAAATTTTCGGAACTCAAAACAAAAATATGATCGCCGTACGAAATTTGTGTTTATTATTCAGGTAGATGGAGATACACAGCCCATTACAGGTCAAAGTGTCTTTTCTAAGGAACTAAGAAAAATATCAAAAAACTTGTCAAGGAATTCAAACTTGGGGACACAGGACTTACAATAGAAAAAGTTGGACTATGCTGCATTACATATTATTTAATAAACTGGTTTGCTGGTTCCTGGCGACACAAGCAGGCTGCGTACACACATGTACGTAGTTACCGTGAAAACCTCGCGACTCTGCAGGCAAGGCACACTCATGTATGTAACTACCGTTGAAACCTTACGACTCGGGCATCACACCCATTTACGTAGTTACCGCGGATATCTTGCGACTCGTGCAGGCAAGGCACACTCATTTACGTAGTTACCGTGGAAACCTGACGCATATGTGTGTGTGTGTGTGTGTGTGTGTATCATACTTTCGTAGTGGTGCCGGTAGTTAGCGTAGAAACTCGAATAATTTGTCCGTATGTATGTATATTACACTGTAGTATTAGTAGATACCCGGCGACCCTTTAAGTACTTACCGTGGAAACCTCAATTAGTGGTTTCCGTTATATATCATCTGTGCATCCGTGAGACTGAATGCTGTGTATTGGTGTTTCCTGCCATCTGGTGGCGGTCCGTTGAACTCCAACGTGGTAATGTGGCATTTGGATCGGTCGGACTGACTCTGCTAAACTATAGCATAATATTATGCCAGGAATAGATGTAAGGTTTTTACGCGTGACTACCAACTCCCATGTCGTGCCGAGGCCAGTAATCATTTAAGGTATGCTTTCATTCCCCCTAAATGCCTTTATGTTATGCACAGGTGAAGTTCTGCCTTTCTATATTTTTACTCCCGCCCAATATAAATGACAAAATTATGAGATTTGTTATTAATTTTATTCAATGCGCATATTGTTATTTGCACAGGGGCCTATATTTAAATTGCAAATACGTAGCAGTAAAGCTGTAAATGAGGCTAAACATTTGTGTGTATTTAATGTACTTTAAATTTATAGTTTTAATTTGGCGCCCTAAATCACTGCACCTGCGGCAAGTTCCTGGCTTTTCCGTGTCTTATATTTCTGATACCAGGCAAGAAAATATCAAATCACGAATTGTCTACGATGTCCGATGTTCTGTGTGGTAGTCAAAATGATCACTCACATTCAATGAAGAACGTTGATTGAGGGTCAAAAATACGTCTTCTGGGGTATGGCGCCATGTAATTTTGAAGATACGTGTATATACCATTTCGCAACAACTTACTGCCTTCAGCTTAAGGGTAGTATATGAAGGCAAAAATAGTCGACACCCATCTACCTAGTTACAGGGCTTCAGATCCCAGAAGACCGCTACCTTGAAACTGCCGTGTGACCCCACATTTCACATGAATTAAGGATGCTTGAGACTAGAATTCTGAAGATAAGGTTCAATCGTAAAAGTGAGAATGTCACTAGATAAAAAAATTGCGTAATTATAAAATGCATAATTTGCACTCTCCAACAAATATTGTTTCTAAGATGATCGGAAGATTAGTTACGCGTGGTGAAGATGGAAGGTGTTTGCAATATAGTCGGACAACTGATGGGGAGACACCACTTGGGGGAGAGAAACTAATGTTTGAGAATAATATTAAAAGAGTTCTTAAAGATGCAGGGTGAATGGAGGCGTATTAAAATCATCGGAGTCAGGAAGAGGACAAATGGCGGTTTCCTCTGATAATGGTGATGAGCCTTCGCGGCTTCTCCCATATTCATGACTTCTAATTACATTTCTTGAATTACTAATCTTATTTGCTAAGGGGCGAAGACGTGATCCAGGATAAACAGCAGCTCTTCTAAACTCAAACTTCAATTAGCAGAAGCAGTGTTTTTAGGCGCATAAGAAATTTTGATCTACAAGGAATAGAGTTGATACTCTTATCTACTCTATTGCAATGTGATATTTAGTATCTATTTACTTTTTTCCGACTAAACCTAACCAAGACGGTCTAAGTTATAAATTAGGTTAGCTGATCCAAATGCGCCAATGTGTAGTTGCTATTGGCACGAGGAGTGAGAAAGATGTACTGTACCACCTCGCAACCACGCGTAGCCCGTGGCGACGAAGAAACATAATGTAGATGGAGACAGAATTTTTATTAGTGACTGAAGCCGCGAATGCTGGAGCTTTCCCCCCGTCTTTTATGTAGTACTGTACAGTACGAGGGCGTTCTGAACTCACCATAGCTAAATTTATGATAGTGTAAGTCTTGTATAAAGAAAGTGATATATAAAAATACACCTTGTTTTTTTATAAAACTATCTGGTTTATAGGCGTGTTTGTAAAATTGCGAAAAACGACTATTTAGCTACGTCGTGTTTGTGTGTCTGTCCGTCTGCATATAAAAATTCGGCTCCCACTGGACAGATTTTCATGAAACTGGAAAATTCAAGTTGCGTTATCATCTGAGAAGAACAATGGGTACTTTAGACGTAGATGTAAGTGCATTCTTGACACCTCGCTAAATTCTTCTTAGAATGAGAAATGTTTCAGACAAAATTTGTAGAGGAAATCAAAATACATATTTCACGTCAATTTTTTTCCCCGAAAATCGTATTGTTCGTGAGATAACGCGGAAAAACATGACAAGGCCAGACAGAACAGAGATGCCAATATAAAATGGCGCATGCGCTTTTTATGCTGAATAAGGCAAGAATACACACACACGCGTGCGCGCTGACGCATGCAAGCACACGCATAATATGTTCTTATTTAGTACTGATTACGTTTCCAGGACAACAATAATTATGCGAGTGCGCCTCATTGTTACGTTCTGCGTACATTACCTGTCCTGTAATTCTGTAGTTGTGGAATAAAAACAAATTCCAGCTATACATTAAGAGTCATGTAACAGGCATTGCGCACTTTGAAATGTGACAGAATTTGGACGATTTCAATGTAATAATATTCAAGAAGTAAGATCCACAGAACTAAAAACTAAGTGTACTCAGGTAGCTGATATCATCATGTTCTTAGATCACACCACTTGAGTTTCAGCTCTTACCCCATGTGACCCTAACACCGCAGTTGTATGAAATAGCGCCTGAAGCGTATAAGCCTAAGTGTGTGATCCGGTATCTGAAATCAGAATCTGTTGTCACAGTGCTGTCGATGTTTCATATGGAGTTTGGTAGGAAACCACCAAAAGAAAATGTTTACCTATAAGTGCTCAATGAGGCTTGTTGCATTTTTAGCGAGAAAAGGCCACCGGTAAACGACTAGTCGTTGAAGTTAGAGTGACCACGTTCGAGTTTCTAACCCGCCCCCCCCCCCCCCCCCCCCCCCCCCCCACACACACCCACCAAACCACACTTTCACCTCCTCTTTCTTTCTTTATAAAACAACAAACACATTTCCTCTTGTGTAATCGCGCGGCAACAAGGGA
>Ga0123352_10012040_pt1 | contig 13659 bp, 5 predicted proteins | sample TergutLab28metaG_FD_89700 | JGI IMG/M metagenome (GOLD analysis project Ga0123352, IMG submission 89700) | Labiotermes labralis P1 segment gut microbial communities from Petit-Saut dam, French Guiana - Lab288 P1 | ecosystem: Host-associated > Arthropoda: Insects > Digestive system > Gut ...
AATAAGTTTTATTTCATGCCTCTACATGTTTCGAGCACATGTGCTCGAAACATGTAGAGGCATGAAATAAAATTTATTGTGAAACAAATTTTGTGCATCAAGTTGGTTAAATACTGAGATAAATGTCAGGTATTGTCTCAAATTATTTATGGGAGAGGGCGGCTATGAAATCCCCGAGAAAATAAGTCTTGCTTTGTGACCGGAACCCGAAATAACGCATTTACCCATGCTCATTCGTCAACCCATTAAAGCCTCATGGTATTTATAGTATATGTAGCACAAGGTTGACCTCCAAAACACTTTGTTCTGCCCACACAGTGTAGTTATATTTGTACGTTTTGTCTGGATCTTAGAGAAGACACTGATCATTTCCCTATACAGAATTAACTGATATGCCTGTAGAAACGATGGGAGTGTGTTTACTGCACGGTGCGAGCTGAATCTTTGTACATAATTCGGTTTAATCTTAGTCTTAAAGACTAAGATTAAAGGGTTAAATACTTATCCAGTTCATCAGATTGCGCGCACGCGCAGTCTTGTCTTAACTCGCTGGTCATCTCACTACATACAAGTAGCGTCATAGCCCTTTGTGCTAGTTGATAATTTTCTGACTGTACCACGAACACAAGAAGAACACAACTGCGAATAAATTTTTCTATGCGAAAAAAAAATCCGAATTATTTTATATAATATTTCTATACGATATTTGCTTGGTATTAAGCTCCAAACCCCCAAAATTACCTCTGATAGCAGGACCGGATTCCGGGGCCCACACAGCTTCCTCTGCAATGGGTACCGGGGTCTCTTTCCCTGGGAGTAAAGCAGCAGAAGCGTGAGGCTGACGACTCACCGTCTGGTTCCTAGTTTTAAAATGTTTATCACTACACCTCCACTACTCCTGTAGACCTTCATGGCCGTACAGGGACACCTTAAACAGCTGACGTAATGACGATGTAATGACGATTCCTTTCGTCAGGGATATGACACTGCGGCATGGTGAAATCGGTTTCCGTCGTAACAAAGGAACGCAGTGCCTTTATCTGAAATGATGTACAGTTCTGAGAAGAACCTCATTGAAGGTGGAGGTATTATATTTCGTCTAAAAGTTGGAATCCAATTACCCATTGTTGCCCCGCCATATCCCGCAATAACAGAATGTTCGACCAAACTGCTGTTGCATGCTGAATACTCGGAACTGAGCTGCTGTTTCTAATCTTAAGCTCATATGAATGCAACAGGTTTTTAAGCGAAAGGAAAGATTTCTTAAATGTTTTTTTTTCGGTATTGCAACTTTTCTTGATAATGGAAACACTAGCATATCCTTGCAGTTGATATGTCGATTATAAACACACTATAAACCAGCCACTTAAAAGAAAGAAAAGAAAGCTTGTTTGGAAAGAGATGACTTTTAAGTTGTCATAAAAAAAATCGTATTTAAAATGATGACTTAAGCAAATTAAGGACTGGCGTCAGGGTAAGATTACGTAAGTTACGCGGCCCCAGATTAGGTAACAGCAAGAGAAAATAACCGAATAAACCTTCTAGTATGACTAAGAGCTCGAATATCCGTGTAATTGTGTAAATACTGCTGTGACTCGGGTATTATTTATAAAAGGATAAACGCACGTTACGTTCTGGGACAGCGTTTTGCCACTTGAGGAGTAGTGGCGCAAATGTACCTACATTTCGGATGAATATTCTTCCTCCATCATCAGGGCAAATATACGTTATTGTACATCTGTCTTTATAATGGAGGCAGCAGATTTGTCGAAAACAAGATTACACAGTGTCACGCCCCAGTCACAATAACGTTCACAAGCGTGAGTGAAACGTTAGATCATCATCATCGTCATATCTGTCATGGAGTTGGGCCTCTTGTTGCCCCGTTCCGGTCTCACGTATCCAGAAGTCTCTTCAAAGGTCTACCATGATTCCTTCTGCCAGTTGGGGATTAGCGTTTCACTATCCTGGGTAGAAACGAAATGCCAGACTAATAACGCGAATTCCGGTATATGATTCTGCCGCCGTCTTTAGTTAAAACGCGTAAAATGAGGTCTCCTTGTAAAGAGTTAGTCTAAATACTGAGATTGAGACTTCTTCTTTATATCCAGCCCTCCTGACTGCGTTTTGCCATTTTAACTTTTCACTTTTAAGAAAGACGGAGATAGCATCTACAGCCGTGTTAATTTTTAACCAACGATGAACAATGTTCAAAATTTCAGTCACGGCTATGAACATGCGTATACCATAGGTTGAAGAAATCCAACAACATGCAACAGTATGCAGATCTTTATTTACTGCTAAATTACTCTACATGTTTCGGGCGTCCATCGCGCCCATCATTAGACGTACATAAAACTGTAGTTGCAGCCTGTGGTAAAGATCATACTATTTGGGGAGCAAGCTTCTTCAAACGTGACCAAATAAGGAGTCCTTATGTAGTCACGTTTGAAGAAGCGCCCATCACCAGGAGTACATAAAACTGTAGTTGCAGCCTGTGGTACAGATTAAACTATCTGGGAAGCAAGCTTCTTCAAACGTGACCAAATAAGGAGTCCGTATTTGGTCACGTTTAAAGAAGCTTGCTCCCCAGATAGTATGATCTGTACCACAGGCTGCAACTACACCTGATGATGGGCGCGATGGACGCCCAAAACATGCAGAGTAAATGAGCAGTAAATAAATATCTGCGTACTGTCGCACCGTGTTGGATTTCTTCAACCTAGAATTACGATGCACGTAACTACAAATATTAAATACGTCAACCATCTTCAGCATATTTTTAGCGTCAAGAAAGTTACTTTTTACGGCCGCGAGAAGTTCAAATCTCGCTTTATTTCTGCATATTTGGCGCAGTGAAGGAAGTTCTGTATAAAACTAGACCGACCGCCTCAGGAAGACAACAACAGCGCCGTCAATTTTCGTGCTACACAGAGCTCGGTCTCGCGATTGCAGCCCCAGGAGGGTGGCAGGTTTCACGTCCGTGAACGCCTTAATCTTGACTCCTACCCTCCGCGAAATCTGACATGTCACAAAGCATTAATTTCCAGACCTCTTTAAGACATTTTCGGTTTTTAGAATGCTTTTATTACATTATCTTAAGCGACTAACATAATGATAGTAGTTTTGTTTGTATACTTCATAATTTTATTACTTATCTCATTAAATCACTAGAGTGTATGAATTTACACACCCCATAGTCATGTTAAGTACAGTTATTACTCTCTCAATCAACTACCACAGTTCAATTCAAATTCAAACAGGTGTCTCTGAGATCCACAATCCGTATAAATCATAGTGGTTAATTGCTGTGCGATTCTTGTGCAAATTCGAAATAAACATCAAATCGATTAAATACTATTAACAGGCTAGTCTCTCTAAAGGAGGCAGGCTGTTTACCGAGAGGTAAGAACTGAATTTTATGTATTATTTATTCGATGTTGCCAATCCCAATGGCCGCGCGGTCTGAGGTGTCGGTCTGCGGTCGCTCGTTTGCTGGGAATGGGCTCGAGGCCTGCCAGGGGCGTGGATGTCTGTCTCTTGTGAATGTTGTGTGTTGTCAGATGGAAGTCTCTGCGTCGGGCCGATCACTCGTCCAGAGGAGTTCTGCCGAGTGTGGTGTATCTGAGTGTGATCGTGAAGCCTCAACATTGAGGAGACCCTGACCCACTAGGGGCTGTTGCGCTATGGGAGGGTATTAGTCGAAGTTTGTGCTTCCAAGGCCATGGCATGGCTCAAGCGGCTAGTCTCCCTCCTCTGACCGAGGGGGCACAGGTTCAATCTCAGGACAGTCTGTGTGTAAAATATGTTGGACAAAATGGCACAGGGAAAGGTTATTTTTAACACTTTGGTATTTCCGTCTCAAAATTATTCTACTACTGTGACACATCTTCATCTTATTCTTATTCTTCTACGGACAAGCGGACGCAGCCAGGGAACCTTCGAACAAAACAGTGAACTCCAGATTTGGGGGGGGGGGGGTTTGGGCAGAACAATGGTTTCTCATTTTTTTACAGGTTCATAAGGTTTTTCACACACACACAAAAATAGAAACACCATTTTATGTAATGGCTGTCTGCTTGAAGGTGCGCTGTGTAAACAGTAATAAAATTGGCCGACACGGACAGTCGTTACTCTGCTGATCAAAGATATTCATCTGTTTCTTTTTATCTTCGGTGATCAATCTTCCAACACTGCCAGCTCTTATACGTGACGATAAAATCTTGATACCGAATTAGCAAATAGCGATTTAGCACGTGTAACCGTAGCTATCCGTTTATTAAATAACGGGTTCGACCGAACAATGGAGCAGTCAGATATCTGACTTCATCTGTCACCGCGGGTGAAGCAACAATTCTGTGTTCACGAAACTGTCGGTGTTGTAAATACAGAAACGATGTCAGGGTTTGCTCGCTGAACGGTGTTCTTTCTTGTTAACAATTATCGTCCTGTCTACGCCAGCGCCACTATGATGGGAATGGTACACGGTTTCTTTTGTTCTGCTGCAAGACATTATACTGCGTTTCCGTGAGTCATCCCATAACTGAATACAGCTAAGAGACACGATAATTATAGCCATATCTTAAAGTGACCATTCGCCTCGGATTTTCACGGAAGGTCCTCGTAATAAGACGTATCCTGAAGTAATTGTATCTCCGATTTTTTCCCTCTTTTATTTTTCCGAGTTTATTCACTATACATTCTCCAGAACAGGGAATCTTGGGTCTTGTTAAACGCTTTTCCGACTACAGATTACAACAGTGTTGAGGATCGAGCAGTAAGCGGTAAAGTTACATGTAAGTGACAGAAAACATGAAGGTGACGTGTTTGTCACTTTAATCGTTATTTCAGTGCTGTCCCCTCTCCGCCTCCAAATAGGCCAAGTGAACAATTATCATTTTGCTACATGTCCATTACTCTTATTGAAACGAAATTCTGTTTGTCCTAATACAAATGTAATATAGTGTGAAAGTTAATGATGAAGTTTCACCCGTCTTTAAGTTCCGTGACTGGAAGGCATGGGAGGAATGGAGGCATACCTCCACACATTCTTAACCTCGGCACTAGGTGGAGGTGAGTGTTCATTTTCGTGCCTCAGTTGCTTTTACCCTTGGGGCGTATTTACCAGTTACCCATTGGATATTACGCGTGGTAAGTGTCAGATGCTTTGGAGCAAAGCTCTTCCCTGGCGAAAATCAAACTCCGATTCCTTGTAATCCACGCGTGTAGCGTAGTCACTATATCGACTGAGCTATCGCGGTTCTTATACCTTACTCTCAAGGACAATTCAGAACCCAGTACTTCTTATTGTACTGGTGGCTGTCTTTATGGCTCAATTTCAAAATTCAGCACAGCGACATCCAATCTTGATAGATTACCTTTTTCTCAAGGTGGTGACTTTTAAGATTGTTCTTTTCTAGAATATGACGCCGTATAGTCTGGCAACAACGTACTGACTGGATCCTCCTTGCTCCATCACCATGATTCCCTGCAACGTCTGTACATTTCTACATTCTACACGGCGTCACGTGCCACAAGACCACAGTGTCGTGATAAAACTTTCTCGTTTTCCAGCTGCGTCTTTTCGATGTCGTAATTTAACCTTTCAGTTGCCTTATCTGTTTCCATCGTCAGGGGGCAATATATTGTTCTTGTGCTCGTTTTGCCCTGCTTGCATTCAACGGAAGACACATGCGATGGCTCGATCGTCTGTTTCTCTACATCTGTGTGTTTCAGCTGAAGAACAGCTGGACAGATTTTGATGAAATTTGGTGTTATACATCATGTAGAGGCAGAGTTTCCAAAAGGCATATCTAACGTCGCCACGTAAATAAAAAGTGACTGTCCGTACGGCGGAGTACAGGATTTTATTCTTTTGAAAATGCGAATCGGACTTAACTTTGTCACGTCTGAATTAATTTTGGGGAGCGTTAGACTCTGCAAATTTTGAGCTGTTTTTTGAGGTTTCGGGTCTTCTGGCTATTGACGTCGTGTTTTTGAGTGGTTGCTGACGCAATCATCTTTAAGGTGTCAAGGGTATCAGAAGAAACGTGAGGCTGTGTTGTGTACAAGTGATTCGACAATCAGTGCCATTAATTTACGTGATATTTGACGTTGTTCTAACGGCGATGACCAAAAATTACTGCTTTATGAGATGTGACGCCGTGTGGATTGGTAGATACAGACGTTTCGGGCGAACTTGGCTGCCCCACGATGTTGGGAAGCGGAGTAAGATCAACTCATGTAACTTTGAAGATGGACTCAACTTGTTTCCCCTACACTTTAAGTTCATATCTACCAAACCACACGGCGTCATATCTCACTTCGTTAATCTTGATATTATATTAGTTTTTGTTAGTCGGAATGCCGACAGGGATACGGGCTGGAGGGTCCGGTTTTCGAATCCCGGCTGTGGAAAAGATTTTTGTCTTCTCCTAAATGTGGAGACCGACCGACTCTTGGGCCCACCCACCCTTCTGTTCAGTTAGTAGTGGGATTTTTTCGGGGGGTAGATTGCCCGGGGCATGATGTTGACCACACCCATCTATTTGCCGAAGTGAAGAATGAGTGGAGCTGTGCCTCCACTCCTCCTTTATGTCTTCATAGCGAGTGGAGTGGCAACTTCATCTTATTATAATAATTTATGACTATTTAACAACTTGTGAATTATAACACTTTTCTCCCAAGACATTCTGTCCTGCGTTCCTTCTAAGTTATCTCCTTAAAGAAGCCAACTACCATTTTTCCTCCATGTGACTGATCGCTGTTCGTAAGGTCATTCTTATTTCCTTCAGATTCTAGACAACGTTCTCTCTGGCCAGTAACCAATGTATACAAACCACCTTCATCCAAAAGTCCTTTAAAACGTTTTGTAATACTAGTAAGTGGGTCATGAATCTCCTAATGTGCTTATGTTCGCAAATCTGCCCACCACCGTTACAGTCAATTATTTTATTGTTAAATTTCTAAGAATTAAAATAGCTGCCTTCTGAAACTGCGGGTGTTTCGTCCATTCAGTACGAAGTTTCCTGTTGTTATAAATGTTCAGTTTGCGTTTCAACAGCTTGGCGTTGTTCCTACAAAATTTGGCGTAGTAATGCCTGATGATATTAATATGCTGGATGCTGCGAGGTGGTGAGATCACCAGCTATTAGTCTGTATTTTGAACACAGGCTGGCCAGCTGCCTGAGTCACACAAGTGGCGAGAAAAATATGACTGTCACCTTAATGACACAACGCAAACATCAATATAATTAAAAACAAATAATACAGAATTTATTATATTTTAGATTACTTCAAAGTTACAGCGCCATGCACTTTTCGTCAGTGTTTATATGCCACATTCAGAGTTTCCAGTTAGTTAATATTCCATAAAAGTTGGGGTGCACTGTGTTTTAACTTAACTTGTGTGTTATGAACAAATCTATCGGATTATTTCGTTTGTTGTGATGTTTCTTTGATTTCTGCAGCGATGACGACATAAGATTTTACATTTAGTGTAATTTTCTATTTTAAAGAAACCCTTTGCTTCAATGTTATCACTTGCGTGAATGTGTCCGTCCCTACTAATTTCTGAGACTGAAGGTGTAAGTGCCGTGTCTGAATCCCTCGAGAAAATATTGACTTAATACTCATATTTCAATTGAATGCGATTACTTACTTACTTAACTACTTACTTACCTACTTACTTATTTACTTACTTACTCACTCACTCACTCACTTACTTCTTACTTACTTACTCACTCACTCACTCACTTACTTACTTGCTTACTTACTTACTTACTCCCTTACTTACTTACTTCTTACTTACTTACTTACTTACTCACTCACTCACTCACTCACTCATTCACTTACTTACTTAATTACTTACTATCCTGCGACAATTCATATTATATTCTTTTTGGAAATGTAGAGTGTCTGTAGAGTGGCAGATAGGTATCCACAATTCGGAGGTACCTCTGGCCACCATCATGAGGATTTATAACAATGGATCTCGGTGTGCTGTAGGATCTACGAATGGGTATAGAGAAATCATGGCAGTTTGGTTTTGACACAACGTAGTGAGATTTGAGGTTGTAACACCGATGAAAATAAAGATTGAAACTCTTCGAATTTTGAACACCTTGTAATACTGCGGATCATTATTAACAGTTGGAGAGCTGCCTCAATGTTGAGGCTTGAGGGTAGTAACCCTCTGTAATATCGCAGGGAGTTATCACCATTTCGTGTTCAGTTTACAATATTTATATTCTGAAGAAAGAAGGAGCAAGTTCTTCCAAAATTTGATAACCGTCTACAGAACTACAGATATCATTATATTTTCACTCTAAAGGTGGGGGCGGCTGTTTTTTCCGAATGTAACCATCCACGAAACTGTGATTCGTCATAACCCAGAATTCCTGAAACCTAGATTCAATTTGATTCATGACACTGTCCGTGAGATAGCTGTGTGAGCACCGCTATACAGCTTCGCTTTCTAGAGACGCACGCAGGCTGTGCCATAGGTCAGGCAGTTAGTTGCCTGCCTGTCACGGAGGACACGCCGGTTCGATCGCGGTGTGGTGGACAAAGTGGTACTGGCAAAGGGTTTTCTCCGAGTACTTCGTTTTCCTGTACCAGTACCATTTCCCCAATCCTCTAAGCTCATATTCCATTCATCCATCACGAACGATACATAATCTTAACAAATGACAGCGTAGTTAAATAAAACACTTTTGTCTGTAGAAACATGCCCCTTGTTGGACCAAAGAGTAACTGTCAGATTTCCAAGGATGTGGTATATCCTTTTTCAAAAAATATAAACTTCCGAAAATAGCGACTGATTGGTTTAGCCGAGTATGTTTACGTCACTCGTCATGCAGACCTTGAAACAGAAGATGCGCATCCTAGGTCAACAGTTTAAATTTAACGGTTAGCTGCTTCTCATGATGATATCAGGCAAATATGCCACAGTGATCCGCGCATCTTACCGATCTGTTGATGAAACAAACACCCTGGTTACCAAACATCCGTCTACAGCATGTTTAAAAACTTAATTCCTCGTACAGTAGTGGTCTTTTGAGTTACGTTCTTGGTCGGTAATTCGACGACGCCGTATCTTAGATTACACGACGTCAAATCTTTGTCATGACACCGTGCAGACTTGTAGGTGGGTACCAGCGTTTAGCGGTAATTGAGTTGCCATGGTAAAGTGGCTATTTATAACAAAACAAGTGTGGGGGGGAAGAAACGGATCGTGGATACAACTCGAAAGTGAGATCCGGAGACGGGGAAACGGGTGGGCCAGTGACAAACTTAGGCGCTGAGAAAGACAACTGCGCCGGGACAAGGGGGATACAACGTATGAAAACAGCCATGAACAAGGCAGGCAATAACGTGATATTGAGGTGCGTTCGCGTAACCATTGTTGCCGTGGAATACAGTAATGATTGCATATTCTTCGGGGTCCAGTCAGTCTTTTGGGCTTCTTGAACCGTGAAAATAAAGGAATCAAGCTCCTCCTAAATGTCGGTAACTATTCACCAATCCGCACGGCATCGTGTCCAAGGAGACTTAATCGTCTGTGTAGGAAATTTACGATATGCATTCGTAAACGTTTTTTGAGAGAGTAATAAATAAATTTGGTTTAAGCTTTGTACCTCCTTGTCCTGTTAATAACAGGTTTATACTATAAACATATTTGTACGTTCGTAGTTGAATTAAAGACGCCGTTAATGACTATGAGTGGATGACAGGGCATATTATTTGGCAAAGACGTGCAGGGAAGTGGTCGTGGCCTAATTTGAGGAACTATCCCATAATTTGGTTGCCACTGCTGAGCAAGACATTAAAAACAGTCCATATAATAAAACCAACCAGATGTACTAATTTCTCAAATTTAAAAAATCTACAAATCTGTATGACATATACCATTGCTGTGTGTAAAGTGAAAAACTCCTGATGGTGGACAGAGGAACTGGCCGAAACATGTAGAGTTTTATTCCAAAAATAAATTTGAGAAATTAATGCATCTAGTTGGTTTTGTTATATGAATTTATCACGATGCACGGCCACCTGAACGTCAAATACAATAAAACAGGTTAGTTGGTGTTCCGGTCGAAATTCGATTTGGGCATATCCCAGATACGTATCGAGCCAATAATACACGATGCCAGTAAGCTTACTGTGAGACAAAAGTAAGTCGCATTTGAAAATGAGCACATGAATTTTAAATCGGACAACAAGGGATGTATTGATTGAAAAGGATCCAAGTATGGTATTCTGAGAAAAAACCGTAGATAAATGGGTTTTTGCTCAGGATCGTGTCTAATAGCGGATTTGGAGTAAACATTGTTGAATCTTCAGCTACTTCTAATCAGACAGTTAGACAAGTTGTTCATTAGGACTAGGGATTATTATTAACTGACAATTTTCAATATACTGCACGATGTACCTGACGTGAGTCGATTCTTTCGTCTACATGTTTGCCAACCTTGGTTATTCGATTTAGCACAAAATGTGTGTCACTGGTTAACGTATAAATTGTTCAAGAATTAAGGCAATGTTTTATGATTGTTTAAGCAATTTTTTATTTATAACTCTGCAAATATTAATGAACATAGGCGTTCTTTATCTATTTAGTTGAAGTAGTCTATTGATTATTTCATTATTTTCCACCTTCCTTGCATTAATCGGATCCATAACAGATCAACAGCAGACACTTCAGTGTTTATGATGTATTTTATCCACGACGTTGTGAATAAAATACATCATAAACATTTAAGTGCAGCTGTTCGTTATTTATTTGTATATTATAGTCCATTAATGTCAGGTTACATTTATTTAAGAATTATCCTTGTATTTTATGTGAACGCTTTAAAGTGCCGCGTTATTCTAAATAACTTCTAAACATGTATTTCATGCACCAGAGGGAAGAAAAAATAGTCTTTATTGCCAATATCAGAGCTTTGTAGAGAAACTGACTTTTTATTCTAAAAATTACACGAAGCTTATAAATGTCTGCCGTAAAATAAAAGCAGAAATTTGGATTTTGAAGACAGATGGTGCATATGGCTAGAAGCATCTGATGTTTATTGGACCGTGCATCGTTGTGATAACCAGTTGTGCTTTAGCCTGCAACCCGAACGCTTCTCCAGCCTGACCGCACCTAACCTCTAACATAGAGCAAACCAAGGGATGTACAATTTCAGATTCACAATACTAATTAACACTAACAACACATCGAGTTACCAATCCACTAATGAAACACACTGCACACAACAGAACACTACGATCACCACGCATAAAAGGTAACAACTATTAATATCAACAAAAACACGTTACCAGCTACAACCAAACGACAAAGAACTTCACACCCAACACACACCACTAAGAACCATAAATTTACAGTAACGCTAACCCCTCCATCTCAACAGAACGAAACGACCAATGTGGTAATCAACATCATAGTCGCGAGCTCCTGATGATGAGCATAGTAATGTCCGAAACATGTTGAACCTATAAGAAGTACAATAAAATAATAAGTGGCATCTAGTTGGTCTTTTATTCTTCGGCTGGAAGCATGTCTGTAAATCCCAAGTATATTCAAATTTTGAAAAAGCCCTTAAAGTCGCTATGTACACCAGCTGCTTGTAATTAGCCTTGTTCCGGAAATAAACTCAGCTTTCAGACGAAGAGGAAGTAGAAAATGTGGGACAAGTTATTTTTTTTTTCCATTCGTTCTTTTTAGGCGCCTTGGAAGAGCAATTACGAAAACCGACCGTTAGCTTTGTCATGTCTTTCTTCTGTTCGTCCTTCCGTGCGCATAGAAAAAGTGACTCCCATTAGACGGAATTACGTAAATATTAATGTTCGAGATCCTATACTAAGATTTTGACGTTTTGCTGACCGTGCAACTCAGTCTATTTATCTCAGTATTTAACCAACTTGATGCACAAAATTTGTTTCATAATAAATTTTATTTCATGCCTCTACATGTTTCGAGCACATGTGCTCATCATCAGGAGGTCAAAATTGTATTACACAGCCTCTAGTATCATCACACCTACAGGTGTGATGATACTAGAGGCTGTGTAATACAATTTTGACCTCCTGATGATGAGCACATATGCTCGAAACATGTGGAGGGATGAAATAAAACTTATTGTGAAACAAATTATTATTACACCTCCTGATGATGAGCACATGTGCTCGAAACATGTAGAGGCATGAAATAAAACTTATTGTGAAACAAATTTTGTGCATCAAGTTGGTTAAATACTGAGATAAAACCTACACTAAGAGTTGTTGGGTAATTCAAATTTTGGTTCAAGTGGTACAAAAATATCAGACGTAATACGTGAAGGCCTACACACGTTTATTTGGTTATTAACGTTACCACAATTACTTTGGCTGCCAAAGTTATCACTCTACCTTTGTTACTGTGGTTACGCTACCGCGCCAGAATTGTTCACTATGCGGATATTTTCTGTCTTGTTCATTTATACTCTTACTCATTTCTTGCTGTCTGTCTCTTTAATTTCGTCATGTTTCACGTTTCTTTTTAGCTTTATATTTCTTTCCCACTACATTTACTGTCCCTATTTCTCACCTTCCTCGCATACCCGTTGCTTACGTATCTATATTTTGGCTGGCTGTTCTGCATGTAATTTATTTACGGAACACATCATGGTGTTGTATCCGTTCCACTTGTTACATAAATCAGCAACCGTAGAAGGTAACACGTCTTCATTCGCCTGAGGGGTACGTTTCGCGCTCCTGCAATGCTCTTGTGTCAGAGAAGTTGCCGCGCGTTCCCGGCGTCACGTTTTGCAGAGTCACAAGGGGACTTAATCCAAAATTATACAGTGCTTTCGGAAAGTCGCTGTGCACTTAGGCTAAGGCAGAGACCAGTTGAGATGTGATGGCACACGGTGACGCACGGGAGGGGAAGTTCAGGCCTGTACAGACGCTCGTGGACATCACTTCCAGCACATTTTATAAGTGCACATTGACTCTCCGAACTTCCCCTCCCGTGCGTCAGCGTGTGCCATCGCATTTCAACTGGACTCTACCGTAGCCTAAGTGCACAGTGACTTTCCGAACGCACTGTATTTACAGTTTAGTTATACGTATTTACAAGTCACATGGAGCAAAGGCCAGTGAGATTTTAGAGACAACCTTACTGATGTACTGTAATGAAGGTTTATTTATTTATTTTACTAATGGCAGGTACATTGAATATTTATCATTGACCTATGCGACCAATAAATGTAAAACCCAAAAAAAGAAAAAAGAAAAAATTACACTTTAAACAACAAAAAAACAGAAGAAAGGAAACATTCAGGGTAAATATAAAGTCCTAATGCTAAGGGGTAGTCACAAAAAAAATAGTAATAATAAAATAAGAAAGTCAATTTTCCATCATTTTTGTCCTAGCCTCCCATTATCGCTCACATTCCGTCTTATTAGTTAATGCGGTACTTTGTCCTAGATGGTTTCTATCAATGGGTTCGTGGAGGCTGCATAGCATGCAGTAGGGGTCAGGGCGGATTCCAGTGCGGTGGAGATGCGCACCCAAGCAATCATGCCCAACGCACAGTCGGAACTCTGCAACTGCCCTTCTTCTAGGCCAGTCTGTTACCTTGGATATTTCTTGCGTCCACGGTTTATGGGATAGTC
>Ga0123352_10012046_pt1 | contig 13656 bp, 11 predicted proteins | sample TergutLab28metaG_FD_89700 | JGI IMG/M metagenome (GOLD analysis project Ga0123352, IMG submission 89700) | Labiotermes labralis P1 segment gut microbial communities from Petit-Saut dam, French Guiana - Lab288 P1 | ecosystem: Host-associated > Arthropoda: Insects > Digestive system > Gut ...
CTACAAAATAGTTACATATGTAACTATTTTGTAGAACTTCCACTATAAAACCCACAACGCAAGCGTTGCAGTTTTAAATTCATTTCACTATAGTATGAATTCAGCATAAACCATTAATGAAAATTTTTGCCAATCATATTTTTTCTAAGTTTTACAAAATATATTAGCAAAAGATTTTGCCGCGAAAAAAAATCAGCGGTGTAGGGAAGGTGTCATATGGGAACTGGAAAACTAGGGGCTGATTTTGACGCAAACGTAAAATGGTTTGAAGATACTTTTACAGATTGTAACGACGTTATTAAGCGTGAGTTTCCTGTAGGCGACCCTACAATGTCACGGGTTTTTACCATTCATGTAGACAGTATGGCTAATCAGGAATTTATAAGCACCCATGTTGTGCAAAACCTTATGATTAGGATACGTAACAGAGATATTTCAGAAACCCTTGCCATGAGCAATGATATTTATGAAGAGCTTAAAGACGTTGGTATAACCACCCCGGATATTTCAGAAACTGACAGCCTCGCCGATTTAGTAACATTTATATTATCCGGCGATGCTGTTGTTTTAATAGAAAATCACCCCACAGGCATAGTGGTAGCCGCCAGAGGTTTTCCAAACAGAGGTGTTGGCCAGGCCGATACTGAGGTGGTAATACAAGGCTCTAAAGAGGCCTTTTCAGAAGTGTTCCGTTTTAATACCTGCCTTATACGCAGAAGGATAAGGGATACTTCATTGAAAGTCAAGCAGTCACGTGTTGGAAGGCGCTCTCGCACTGATATTGCCCTAATGTACATTGAGGGTATAGTCAGGCCGAAAGTTTTGGAAGATGTTGAGAACCGCCTCAAAAACATAGATATAGACGGCATACTGGACTCAGGTTATATAGAGCAGCTTATAGAAGATGATTGGAAGTCGCCTTTTCCCCAGTGTCAGATGACAGAACGGCCGGACACTGCCGCTGCTGCGATACTTGAAGGGCGCATTGTAATAATAGTGGACAACTCGCCCTTTGTGTTGGTTGTGCCTACTACAATGAATACCTTCTTTCAATCTGTTGAGGATTACAGCCAGCGTTTTGAAATTATGAGCTTTACAAGGGCTCTTAGGTTTATAGGAGGTTTTCTTGCAGTTTGCCTTCCGGCACTGTATATAGTTATGGCAACACATCACCCTTCTATGATTCCCATGTTCCTTGTTCTCAACTTTGCCGGAGCAAGCCAAGGTGTGCCTCTGCCTGCTGTTGGAGAACTGCTCATAATGGATATAGCCTTTGAAATGCTGAAAGAGGCAGGTATACGCCTGCCCCGTGCTATGGGCGGTGCTATTGGTTTGGTTGGGGGCTTAATTATGGGACAGGCTGCCGTTGAAGCCGGCCTTGTAAGCCCTATAGTGGTTATAGTAATAGCTGCAACCAGCATTGCAGGGTTTTCCATACCGCATACTTCACTTGTTAATGGTTTTAGGCTGGTAAAATATCTGCTGATTATTCTTTCAGCGGCACTTGGGCTCTTTGGTTTTTGGCTGGGTGCAATTTTGATTATTATTCATTTGGCTTCTCTAAAAAGCTTTGGAATTCCTTATCTGTTCCCCTTTGCCGCCGGTGAGGTAACCGGTAACAAAGATTATATGGACAGCCTGTTCCGACCTCCGTTTTTTATGATGAAAAACAGGCCGATATTCGCAGACCCTAATGAACAAGTGCGCATAAATATGTCAAAAACAGGCAATCCACGAGAGGAAGAATAGCGATGTTTTCCTTCAACGATAAAATTTCACTCAGACAATTTCAAATACTGTTAATACTTTATATTTTTGGCACGGGAGTAATTATACTTCCAAGAAAGGCGGCCATATATGCCGGGCGGGATGGTTGGATAGCTTTTATACTAACCATAACCTTAGCTGTTTTTGCCGTGTTTGTTATAACTTCACTTGTTAAGAGGTTCCCTCATAAGTCTTTTTACGAATACGCATCAACATTAATTACGCGGCCTATTGCAGTTATCCTGACCTTGGGGCTTATAGCCAAAACCATAGTAGGCTTAGCCTGCGAGCTTAGGTTTTTTGCCGAGATTGTAAAGTATGTGCTCCTGTATAACACGCCCTATGCAGTTATTGCTATAAGCCTGCTTTTACTTAGTGCTTATGCTGCAGGTAAGGGCATAGAAACAAAGGCCAGAATAGGCCAGATTATAATATGGCTTATATTTATACCGCTTATATTTGTGTTTATAGTGGTTAGCACTGATGTAGATTTTTCTGAACTTCAGCCGGTTTTACAAACTGAACCCAGACAGCTTGCTGCAGGCGCGTATCATTTGTTTTTTGCCTTTTCGGGCATTGAGTTTATCCTCCTTATATCCCCGTATGTAAACTCTCACAAACACATGCCTTCCCGCGCTGTTTCAAGTATTTTTGCAATAGGTGTGTTTATGTGCCTGTGTATTATACTTGCTATAGGCCGCTTTGGGCCCAATAGCCTCACATACCAAATGTGGCCTATACTTGAGATGATGGATGCAACCCCTCTGCCGGGTTCATTCATAGAGCGGCAGGAGGCTATAATGATGAGCTTTTGGATACTTTCGGTTTTTGCTATGATAAGCGGCGGGCTTTTCTTTTCATCTGTTGCTGCAAAGTCTGTTTTTAAAGTTGGCAGACATAAATACTATCTTTTAATTATAGGGGCGTCGGCATTTGTTTTAAGCTTGGCATTAAATGATATGACTTTGGTTTACAGAGTAATGGATATGAATTTTCTTTACCTTGGCACGGCTTATATGCTGGCTATCCCTGTTCTTCTTCTGGTCATAGCTATGCTTAGGGGTATAAACTACGGGAAACAGGGGCCTGCCAAAATACTTCCTGTTATACTGGCGGCTCTTTTGCTAAGCGGCTGCTGGGACAGTTCAGAGCTTGCAAACCGCGGCTTTGTAACTTCCATGAGCATAGATTTAGATGATGAAAGCGAAAACGCCTATAAGGTATCCCTTGAAATGCCGCTTGCAAGCAGTGCCGGCAGTGATAAACTGGAAAAAAATGTTAAATCCAACTTTCATAGGAGTTTAAATTCTGCCATTTACGGTGCTGGGGTTTCCTCTGACAAAGAAATTTTTCTGGGGCACATGAAAGTGCTTATATACGGCGAAGATATTCTTTCAGACAGTGAAATGTTTAAACATACTTTGGATACACTTGTTAGAGACAGAAGCGTAAGCCGCACACTGCTCATACTTGCCGCCAAGGAAACCGGAGCAGATGTAATAGAGGCCGAGCTTGAAGATGAAAACCTCATGGGCATATACATCTCCGATTTTTTCAGAAAAAAGAACCCATCTACTGTTTACCGGCAAACCCTTGACAAGCTTTCAAGATACTTTTCGCAGGGGCAGGTTGCACTAATACCACGCATAGAAAAAAGCGACGAGGGTGTTAAACTCTCCGGGGCAGCCGTTATGAGTAATTATACGCTGAAAGGCTGGCTGGACGAAGAAGAGCTGAGAGGGCTGATGTGGGTTCATGAAGGGCACCACGAGCTTAATATACCTGACACAAATGACCACTTTAGCATAAACATTATCAAATACAAGTCTGACATGAGCTTTTTTGAAAGAAACAATAGACTATATGCAAAAATAAGTATAAAACTTGATGGTGATATTGAAGAAGCACCACTGAACTCAAGCATAGACCATAACTCTATAATTCAAACGGCTGAAAAAAACATTGAAGATGATGTAAAAAAAGCTTATGAAGCCCTGTACAGCCGAATGGGTGTAGATGGCTTTAGCATGGAAAGAGCGCTTGAGCGTAAAAATCCATCACTTCACAGGACTTATATAGAAGACGGAACTATAAGTATTATGGAGATTCCTGTTATTTTAGATATAAATGTGACAATAAGAAGCACAGGGGCAGTTGGCGGTGAGGTATAAAACAGCAAAAATCTGGAAATATTAGATAAACAATACAAATGGCTTATTGCCAAATTACAGATGGCAACAGTGCGTAACCCTTGTTGAAGCAAAGAACGATAAAAAAAATTGTCTGAAACAGGTTATGCGCCATTGCCGGATATTTTCGGAGGTACCCATATGAATAAAATCATTTCCTGGTATAAACGAGAGCGAAAGGTACTGCTTGCCTCAGTTTTATGCGGTGTTATCATTACTGTAGCAGCAGGGCTGTATACAAAGCACTACTCATACCAAACAGTGGAATCACTCTCGTCACAGCTTGTTCGCTTTCATGTTCTGCCCAACAGTAACTCAGAAGCTGACCAAGCCCTTAAAAACAAGGTAAGGGAGGAAGTTTTGAGCGAGTATCATGCTGTACTTTCAGCAATGAACTCTATAGAAGAGTCCCGTGAGTTTTTAAGCTCTAATTTAACAAGTATTGAGGATTTTGCCCAAAGTGTAGTGCTGGAAGAAGGCTTTAGCTACCCCGTTAGTGTTAGCCTTGAGCACTCAATGTTCCCTACAAAGCAGTACGGTGACATTACACTGCCTGCCGGCAATTATGAGGCACTTAGAATAGAAATAGGTGAGTCAGACGGTGCAAACTGGTGGTGTGTCATGTTTCCTCCGCTGTGTTTTGTAGATGTTACAAGAAACGAAATAGACACTGAGACAAGAGAAAGCCTCATGAACCTGCTTTCAGAAGACGAATTTGCCCTGCTGGACGACAATATAAGAGAAAACGACCCTTTAGTCAGAGTAAGATTTAAAATTGTAGAATGGTGGCAGGATGACGGAACACAAGAAGATGAGATTATTCTTGTACAGGGCGAAAGTTTTGGTTTTTAAGGGGTGAGACCTATGCTTCGAAGATTTTTAAACACTTTATTTTTTACCCTGCTTTTAGCGGGCATTGCGGGAGCCGGTATTTTTGCCGGCTATAACGCTGTAACAAGCAGGAGCAAAGAAAGTGCCGAGGTAAGTGCAATTTTAGTAAACGCCCACACCCCAAGATATGTTCCGCCTGAGTTGCCTGTGGGGCAGCCCGTGCAAGCGGTGCTCAGTGGAGAGACGTTTCTGGCAGGGGCAACACTAAGGTTCGAATATCATTACAGAAACGGTGAAACAGCCGAAGTTTGGGAGATGGCTATGCCGCTAACCTTAATAGATAAAACCATTGAGGATTTAGAGGATATATTTCCCCTCTGGGTTGTAAGTGCCAACGACAGAATGAGCGCTACACTTAGGAGAGAGCTGCCGCCTAAGCCGCAGCAGAGTTTTCTGGTAAGTGCCACCGACGAAGGTCTTGTCGCCGTTTTTTTTAATGACAGCGTAGACAGCCCAAGGCTTAAAGAGGTTACAAGCACTTCTTTGAGAAGCCTGCCGGAAGCAGAACGGGAGAGGCTTTTAGCGGGAATTTTGGTACAAGGTGAAGACTTGCTCATGAGGCTTTTAGAAGATTTAGGCAGTTAATACTATAGTGGAATTCCTACAAAATCGCTGCATGTGTAGCGATTTTGAGGGATTCCACTATTAATCCTAGATTAAAAACAAATAGTTTGAATGGCGCCCCAAAAGTCCGAGGTAAAGAACTTTTGGGGTGGTTTTAGCCGTGAAAAAGTATTGTATTTTAATCAGGCTTAGTATTAGCCGGGAGTTAAACCCTTCCGGTTTAACTCATTTTAAAAAATTTTCCAAAAATAGCAAAACAAGGAATAAAAGTAGGCCAACCTGACTATATTATAAAAAAGAAAATTGGGATATATTTACAAGGGAGGTATTTAAAATAAGCAGAAGAGGAAAACTATTCGGCATATGGCCGAGAAAAAACAAAGGACTCTCAGAGGAGGACAGAGAGATTGTCATAGCTCTTAGCGATTTGAATTTGGAGATAAAAAGCCTTCACATGTGCCTTGATACTCTTACAGATCAAAACCTTATAGATGCCCACATATACGAAATGAAGGCGGTAAATATGAGGTATAAGTATTATCTGGAAATGTGCAAAGAAAGAGGCATTATGGCTGATGTGTTTTAGAGCAAACGTTTAATTGGGGGAACGCAGTCATGGATAATCCTTCCATTATTACTTGGATGATAATTATTTGTTTAGTTTTTGTCGGGCTTATAGTGTTTGCTAAGCCCGTAAAATACATATTTAGGTTTTTAATACAGGCTGTGTGCGGCATGGCCCTGACAGTGCTTGTTAATTTTTTGCTTGTCCCTTTTAACCTGGCCATAGGGCTTAATTATCTTACGTTTTTTATAACAGGTATATTAGGGCTGCCCGGTTTTGCCATGCTATACATAATGTCGTGGATGGTGTAGGGTAGGGGGCAGCCGTGTAAGTTTTACAAAATATACTTGCAATCAACAAAATTAAACGTTATAATAATCCTCCATAATGACCTTTATAACATCAACAAGGCTATATGTCTCTGGACATCGCCTTCCATGATGACGGCATGTGCCAAATCCCGTATTGCAGAACGGGCGCTTCCATAGGAAATCGAAAATCTCACCATATAGTCCGGTGGGTCTGTAATGGTATTTTTATTGTAAACAGTCTCGTTTGCCAGATTATGCATTGAAACCAACGAAATCACAGTTGGAATTATCGTTAGTAAAATGATAATTGAAAAACAAAGTGCTAATTTTCTGGAAATCTTTAAATGTTTCATTTTTAGTCCCCTCCTGGTTGTGTTTTACCAAAAATATGATATACTTGATGTAATCGCTATATTCTGATGAAGTTTTGATTATATTTAAAGCATGTCTATAGTCGAGTAGTGCAGATTACTTTGACATAAATTCGCCTATTTTTTCTTTAAGTTGAGTTTGTGGTATTGCCTATAGATCATACATATCCCCCTTGGGATAATAGTGTTCAAGGCCAATATCTCAGCCTGTGTAATCGCAACGATAAAGATTGCTAACAAATAGTATTGTGTTGAACCGGCTTCTCCGCCGAATTGCCCGAGTTGTGATGATAGCTGTGACCCGAATATGTCCGTAGCGGCTAAAATACGATTTAAGGCATAAAAAACATCATTATAAATCATTGCTCTTTGTTAATAGTAACATGTGGGCAATTTTTTGTATTGACATGCGGAGGAGTGTTTATGCAGTTTTGTGTAACATCAATTTGTGTTAAAAATCATTTTAGTTATCTTCATCAAGATACCTGTTTGCCGAAAGCCTTAGTTTAAGCGGATTTCAACGATAATGAGGTTATAGTGTCTTATGTTTTTTTCCATAAACTACTTGCCGTTGAGTATGGAAATGGTGATTGGTGTTGTAGGTGAAAAACGAATGTTTCCGAAGTCAAGGCTTTACATTTTGCCTTTGGCAAAATGTAAAGCTATTGGGTGGGGGCTTGAAAACCCCCACCCAATAGGCGGTTCGCCCACCGCTTTCGCCAAAGTAAACTTTGGCTTAGAAGCGGGGGTCTTCGCCCTTGAGATAAAAAGCACCCACGAATTTATGAGGGTGCTTTCATCTTAACTATGCAATATACAATGGACATGCCAAGTCCTGCTGCTTCGATTTTTAGGTTGAGTTTATTCTTTGAGTGTTTCATGCTTATGCATCATAAAACACCACCCTGTTACGCCCTTCATCTTTAGCAATATAGAGGGCTTTGTCTGCAAGGGATATGGCTTCTTCCAGTCTATTTATTGGGGCAGCTGGTGCTATACCAAAACTAGAGGTTATATTTATCTTTGAGTCGTTAATGAGTATTTGATTTTTAGCAATATCATGGCGTATACGTTCTGCAAGTCCCATTGCAGATTCTTTATCTGTATCAGAAACGAAAATTATAAATTCTTCACCGCCGTATCTCGCAAATATATCATAAGGACGCAACATAGCGGCTACACGATTAGCGGTCTCTTTTAATACCATATCACCAGTCTGGTGTCCAAACTTATCATTGATCGCCTTAAAATAATCCAAGTCTAAAACAATGATAAATGATTTGCTCTTTTGCCTGATTATTCTTTCCATTTGTAATGCTACTGTCTCCATGAAATATCGTCTATTGTAAATACCGGTCAGAGGGTCGGCAATTGAAAGTGCTTCCAATCTATCTTTTACTACCTTTAAGTTTTTATAGTTCTGCATAACCGCCGCTGCCTTCAGACTGATGGCTACACTTAATACTGCTGCCAACCACGTTTTAGGGGAGGTGTACCATGCTTGCAGCGCGAATACACGCAAATGCCAATCAGAATTCATCATAGGAATAGGTGTTTCCACAAAATTTGCAAAGCGAGGATAACTTAATTCACCGCTGACAATAATCTGTCTTTCCCCACTATCAGGGTTTATCCGCCATATTTCGTGACCGAAGCTCATTGCAGATAGCTCGTCAAGTGTGGCATTAATCAGAATGTCCGGATACCGTAGCGTCATGGCTACAATGCCCCAAAAACGCTGCGAACCATCAGGTTCGTCTATAAATACCGGTAATATGTCAACTAATATCTGTGTGCATTGGACAGGGTAATAGGGGCTGTCCATCATAAATGCTCTGGTTTGCATAGCTATAATCGCTTCAATATCACCGGCATTTTCTTCTAAAAAATCAATCCCTATCATTACTTCGTTTCCCCCTAGGGGATAGATTTCGGACACAACGCCGTTTGGGGCTATCAAGATGTTCATGATAGCAGGATTGTCAATAAGCAAATAAGTCAGTGCCTCAAAATCGGATATTTTGCCATCATTGTGTTGGATATGGACAGAAAGCATCTCGGTTTTTAGTAGCAATCTTGTTAAAGCATCGCTTATGCAATAGCTTTTCTCTAAGGCTAGTGCCTCCATTGCCAGTATTTCGTTTTGATAACGGCTATGTATCATATTAGAAACCAGTGCTAAGCATAAACTCAACATTAACAAAAATGCTATAATTGCTTGAACCGAAAACCTTTTCATAATTGAGAGCATTCAAATAACCCCCTTTGAGTTGTGATTATGGTAGCTTGTTTAATCTGCTCCCGAATATCATTAAAAACATCAACTATTTTCGGGTCAAAATGTTTGCCGCTTTCTTCTAAAATAAGTGCTAACGCATGGTCGAAGGTATAAGGCTCTTTGTATATCCTTTTGGAAATTAAAGCATCATAAACATCAGCAATAGCCATGATGCGCCCTTGAAGCGGTATATCTTCTCCAGTCAAACCGTATGGGTATCCTGCGCCATTCCATCGTTCATGATGGGATACGGCAAACATCTTTGCATTGTGCAAGAATACATTTTCTCCGCTGCGGGCAATTATTTTTTCAATAATATTAGTGCCTGCCAATGTATGAGCCTTCATAATTTCAAACTCTTCATGTGTAAGCTTTCCCGGCTTTTTCAAAATAGCATCAGGTATATTTAGTTTACCGACATCATGCAGGAGCGAACAATATGCCATCAAATCAAAATCCCAGTCTTTAATCTGATCATCATACACTTTTTTCTCCAGCATATGCTCCAGCAGCATCTTAACAAGCCGGCTTGTCCGTCCTAAGTGGTCACCTGTGTTTTCATCACGGTTTTCTACTGCGTCTGCCAATACAAAAATAATATCTTGCTTTGCATTATAAAGCTGAGCGGTACGTTCAATAACCAATCTGCTGATGTCCATATGGTGTTTGACACGGTTAAGCAGGATAGCGGGATTGAATGGCTTTGCTATAAAGTCTACCACGCCCATCTCCAAGCCTTCTATTTCGGTTTGGTGGTCTGTCTTTGCGGTAAGAAATATAACGGGGATATCCTTATATTTTTCGTTGCTTTTTAGATACCTTAGTACCTCAAAGCCATCCATTTCCGGCATTTCAATATCCAACAAGATTAAATCCGGTCTGACTTTTTCTAAAAGGGATAATGTTCTCTTGCCCGATGGAATAGTCATTACGGCATAGTGGTGTTCTAAGGTTTCAGAAGCTATCGCTAAATTATTTATATTGTCATCTACAACAAAAAGCGTTCTCATTATGACTAGTCCTCCTTGATTACAAAGTTCTTTAGCGCTTGCTTAGCCAGCAAAGCCGCTTCATCATAATCACTGACCATCAAGCACATTTCGATTTTGTCAATTAATTTCGTTGTTTCTGCGGAAAGTGCGCTTTGTTTGAGTGTTCGCACCAAACCTTTCGAGTTTACTATGTCATAGGCTTCGCAGGCTTCTGAAATAGCGGTTAGCTGCTCGCTGATGGATACAGAGTCTTCAACAACTTCTAAATTATCCTTGCCCTCAAACTCTGTATAGGATTGAATAACTTGCTGAACATTTTCTAAAAATGGGATTGTCTCATTTCTTATAACATCCATATCATTATTGCGGCCTGCAATTTCCAAAGAGCCTGCAATTTCGGAAAGCAGGTTATTGCCAATATTGTGAAGCACACTCCGCATACCATGAGTCTGAATTATGTAGGCTTTAAGATTGTCGTTATCCAGTGTTAGCATTTGTGCAAGAGGTTCTAAGATGGCAATAGACTTAGCGGCATCCACCAGGAATGATTTTACCAATTTGTCAGTTACACTTCTGCTATTACCTTTATTGACAATAATTTTGTCTTTTGCGGATGTAGCAGCATCAGCGGAATACTTATCAAAGACAAAATTCATTAAGCACTCGTCCATTTTGCTTGGTTCTATAGGCTTAGAAATAAAACCTGAAAAACCACTATTCATAAACATTTCGGAAGCACCAATGGTTGCATTTGCGGTAAGAGCAATGATGGGGCGGGTATAACCCATGCCACGTATGATTTTTACCGCCTCAATGCCATCCATGCCAGGCATCATGTGATCCATGAATATAATGTCGTATACCTGACCGTTTTTGATTCGTGAAATGGCCTCCATGCCGCTTTTTACAAGTTCAACCTTTATTTCATAGGGCATAAGGATACCTTCGACTACATATAAATTGGTTTCTACATCATCAACAACAAGAACATGGCCATATGGCATAGGCTCAAACGTTTTTAAGATGGTTCTTCTTAAATATGCTTTGGATGTATCAAAATTTTTCAGATTCTCTATGGTTTCCTTGCTTATAATTTCTGAGCCTTCTATTTTTTGTGGTACCCGCACAGTGAAAGTTGACCCGCTACCCGGTGTGCTCTCCACATTGATAGTGCCTCCCATCATTTTAACCAGAGCGTGAGTAATAGACATCCCCAGTCCGCTGCCTTCAATTTCGCGGTTTTGCTCTAAATTAAATCTTGTAAATTCTGACCCGAACATTTTTTCAATCTGTTCAGTGTTCATGCCTTGCCCGGTATCAGTTACAGAAATAATCAGTGCTGCATCTTCCGCATTTAATGCCTGCTCTATTTCAAACCCTAGTATAACTTCACCTTCCGGCGTATATTTAAAGGCATTGGAAAGAAGATTGTTAAGGATTTGTTTAAGGCGAAGCTCATCGCCAATAAGGTATAATGGCAACCTCGCACCTATTTCAAGCCTAAAATTAATCTGCTTACTTCCGATATACATAAGATTGAGTTGAACGGCATCTGCTATAAAACTTACTGTTTCATATACCGCAGGGACTATCTCCATCTTTCCTGCTTCTACCTTCGTAAGGTCAAGAATGTCATTAATGATAGACAGTAGTAGTTTGGACGAGTTGAATATACGTTGGAAAGCTTCCACCGTTTTTGGCGTATGGATATTCTTTTGCAGTTCAATTTCCGTAATACCAAGAATAGCATTCATAGGGGTACGGACTTCATGGCTCATACGTGCTAAAAATCTGGTTTTTGCCTGGTTTTCTTCTTTAGCGGCCTGCTCATTTTCTAAAGCTTCTCTAATCGGGCGCAAGTCAATAGCATAGGCTGCCAACAAATACTTTCCGCTTCTCAAAAAGCGGATGAGAGTAATCTCTGACGGCACAAGTTCACCGGCTAATGTCTGGTGCATCCATTCAAATTTAACGGGCCTGTCATCACTAAATGCTTCGTTAAGATAATAAACGGCCTTTTCAATTGAAGGCATGCCGCATGGCTGACGTTCCGGTGAAAGCCTAAAGAAATGTGCAATATATTCCGCTTTTTCATTAAACCCGAAAGTTTTTGCCGCTTGCTGATTTGTCATCATAATTTCATTATTGCTATCCCATATATTCATAATGAATGGTGCCGAGTCTATAAGCTTTTCATTCATTGCATTAGCTTCGCGCTCACTTTCCATAAACAGCTTGATTTTACGCAGCATTAATAGCGCCCCTGTAAGCGTTGCTAGTGCTAGAAATGTTGCTGCAATTAAAACTAATACAGTCGGCAAAGTATTTTTCATAACGTATGAAGTGGGGATACGGGTAATAACATACCAGCCGGTGGCTTCCAGAACTGAGCCTACATGGATTGTGGTAGTATTCACATAAAAACCTTCATTTTTTATCGCCTCAAACATCTCCAAATATCTACCGTCTGAAACCTCGTTCTTATTTTGGAAAGTTGACTCATTTATAGGTGCAAATGCAGGGTCGGGGTGATATAAGACATCACCAAACTGGTCTAAAATAAATGAAAAACTTTCAGATGTATCACCTTTTTGCAAAATATGATTGGCTACGGCAGCAAAGGGCAAGCTAATGGCAGTTATGCCAAGGCTGTCATCGTCATTACTTACTGTGCGCGCCACAGCAAAAGTAAGCTGCTGCGTGGCTGCGCCAATATAAGGACGTGAAAACACTATCTCCCCCGGTTTTTCAAGCGCCTCAATATACCATACACGGTCAGGGGCATAAAGATTCTCGGATACATCCCATCCGCCGCCAAAAACGATGTTTCCGTCAGGAAAACCTACAAACACTGCGGACACATCATCCATAGCTTCTGCCTGTTCGATAAAATGGCTAATCATCCTGTCTATGCTGATATTTGAGGTACGTAACATTCTGGCATTGTTCTCAACTTGATTGCCATTCAAAGCGAGCCATCCTTCCAAATGACTAATTATCGCACGATTTTGCTGACGCATTGTGTTAATGCTTTCATTATAGATTGATTGATATGACATTATCCCGGCTATAACAGTAAGGATTACAAGGCTCAAAACGATTAAGACAGGGATTAATACGACAGGGCCGACCTTTTTTGGTATTACCATTATTTCACACCTCTCATAATGACTTGTTCTGTATTTGTTATAGTAAAATGATTCTGAAACACTAACGCAAAAACGCATAGATTTTTTTGCAGAACAAGGACTTTGGTTCCGAGAATACCCAAAGGTATTCTCGTGGTTCTAAGGACGAAGTTATGTGAAAAAATATAAAGTTTTTGTTACTGGTTTAGAGTCTTTTTACTATAAAATAAGGATTGATTCATTCAACATAAAACAGCCATCGGCAATGAAAAAGTGAAACTACTTTTCAAATATGCGGATGACTGTTTTATAAAAGATGAAGTTTTATCATTAGTAAGTTTGCATGGCTTCATTCTAAGATATGTTCCCACTAAGCTTAAAGAAATCAACCTTCTGCCTTAACTTTTCAGCCTGCGTACTTAATTCCTGCGAAGCGGCGGCGGATTCTTCAGCCGTTGCCGAGGTGTTGGTAACAACCCCTGATATTTGTAAAACACTATCGTTTATATTGGAGATTGAATCCATCTGCTCAGTAGAGATGCCGGCGATTTTTGAAATTAGCACCGAGATTTCATTTATATCATCAGCAATAGCCTTAAA
>Ga0123352_10012047_pt1 | contig 13656 bp, 9 predicted proteins | sample TergutLab28metaG_FD_89700 | JGI IMG/M metagenome (GOLD analysis project Ga0123352, IMG submission 89700) | Labiotermes labralis P1 segment gut microbial communities from Petit-Saut dam, French Guiana - Lab288 P1 | ecosystem: Host-associated > Arthropoda: Insects > Digestive system > Gut ...
ATGTATGTATGTACAAGTGTGACCTGCTGCCGGGTATTTATTTTGAGTAAAAGAGAGTCCTATTAATGGAGGTGAAATTTGGAAAGTTGAAGGCCATGTGGCAGTTAGAAATTAGGATAAAGACATTCAATGAATCAGGTTTTAATAAAAAGTACTAAGTGTTATTTAATAGTGAAACACGTTACAAAGACTACTAAAATGGTCTGCTTGCAACTTGAATGCACATTTTGATACAGCATTGCTGTAACTCAAGTATGTGGAGTTGTTTTGAACATCATCTGCAACATCCATAACTGTTTGAAAGAGGGCATTGCTTTTACTGGTTCTTGTGCATAATCTAGCGTATTCATTTGCCACCAAAGATAATACTTTAATGGCTTTACACAAGGGGATCTTCCATATATTTCTGGCCAGGAATGTGGTCTGTGATATAGGGACTTGTATATTTGCAATAGAGATAATCCAACCCCTATCATAGAAAAGGAGGGGGATTCATATATATATATATATATATATATATATATACACACACACACACACACACACATATATACACATACATCATATATACACACTTGTGTTACTAAGGAAACATCCTTGAAGAGGGGTGGAAATTCATTTTAACCAAAGGCAGCACAGATATGCATTTTGGGTTGTCCATTGACGACATGGGACCTGACAAGCAGATTGTCATTTATGTTGCAAGATGTGGGGCCTGGTAAGCAGATTGTCATTATGCTGCACCACACAACCACACAGTTGCTTAGAACTGGTGTTGAAAGTTGCCCTCCAACTGTTGCTTGAGGATTACCAGTAGTCCATAAGTGGGTGTTCCCAGTCTTATTCACTCAGTCACAAGTAAGAGTTGCATTGTCAGTAAATAAAATGTAATTGCACAGTTAAACAGGTGCATGAAGCCAAAGACAGAAATTTAATTTGGAAGCACAGTCCACCGATTGAAGATGCTGAACCTTTTATGAATGGGAAGGATATAAACCTGTATTACAGATTATTCTCCAGAGTGGTATTTGAGAGATACCAGTGTGCGAGAAGTTGAGTGTTTACACAAGGACTTTATTGTACCACTTGTAACAGATTTTCTCATTCTTGCTGAGAAGCACAATGCTGCAATGTTAAAGGAATGTTGCAGTTTTACAGAGATGATTTTGTTTGTAACAGGAAACATTTGTTGATTTGAATTTTCTGGTGCGTAGAATTTCTTGGCATTATTATTACAAGGTCTGTATACAGTACACAGTGAATGTCTGCATACTCCTGAGTAGGTAATGTAAAAGGTGTTGTTCATAATACAAATATACACTGTATGTACTCCTCTTGACATGTGCAAAAGCAGTACTGAGCAGGTCTGAGGAAGCAGACTGTTTTGTCATTATGTGACCATTGCCACCCACTTTTTTAATACGCCGTGCTCAGATGTGTATAAAACAACAGGCAGAAACTTGCAAGATTTTTGTAAAGAGTTCTGTAGGGTAATTATTTTATCCGAGAACTATTGGCTGCTTCTATACCTGTTGTCTTCTCGTATTAACATAAGCTACCCAGCTTCTCACTCACATGTGTACTTGGAGGATACAAAATATGAATAGAGTCATTAAAATAAGGACCCCCTGAATTTTTCATAAATTTTTTTGTGAAATTTTTCATTACAGCCCCTTTTGTTGGTAGTTTTATCTTACTTTCAAACTGTTGTGGCTCCATAAAACTTTTTGAGCTGGACCCATATCGTTAGGATTTGTTTGTACACGATCACTGTGACAACATTTTAAGGTATGGAGCAGAGATATGCAAGTACTAGGTAACTTGATAAGTACATTGCTGGCTAAATAAATAGATTTTTTTTTATGAAGACCGGTTTGGGTGTCTAGGACAGAGAGGAGAAACAGACTAAGACTAGTCTTCATGTGTTGGTGCTTGGAACTCTTTGCTGTTATTTGCAATAACATTTATGGCCCTTTTGACATAACTGTTCTAATGTAAAATTAACTTTACAGCAAATGAAATGTGATAGATGGAGTTTATGTGTGCATATTACCATTTTATTTAGTGGTTGGCCTCTGGCCTGGCTATGTATTTTGTATTATGCACAAAGCATTAGTGAAGACACATAGTCGGGGATGCGATGCTTTGCCATTGGGCAGGTATTTCTCGATGTTTCAAAGGATTTTAGTGCCGTAATCTTCAGGGTCCTGAAGCCGAAAGAGGAATTACAAGCCCAACGACACAATGCCGCGTGCCAGAAGAATAGTATCTTCAACAACTCAGCTGTAAGCGCCACAGATCTCACAAGACATCACATTCTCCATTATAGTTTACATCACATTCTGTTTGAAGTTAATGTATTATCAATTGTCCATTGCGTCCTAAAATCAGTATTCTTGCTATATAAGGAAATTGTAAAATAAATTACAACGTAAGTACCGTCTTGCATTGTGCATACCGCATAAAGAAATGAGAAATTTTTATGCTAGTGTATCATAGAATATGGCAAAGACTTGTGTTAAGAAGTTACAGCGTAAGAAATCATTTACTTTGCACAGAAAAATTTCCTGAGAAGTTTTGGTGTGTTTGGTTCTCCTTGCATGTATCTACGGACAAACATAAAGAAGGTGTGAATACCATTTAAAAGTCTGTAGCAGTAAACCGTCATCTTGACACTAGATTAACTAGTCGGTCCTTGCGAATCACAGAGAAGAGCGATTACGAATTATTTGTGTGTAGCAACTTAATTGAATGTAACATTAAGGCAACACAATATACTATACTTTTGTGAGGGCCAATAATGTAGGTAACGAACATGTACAAAGCGACGACATTTAGGCTAGCATCGGTCTCGTTAGGCCTACGCGATACAGCTCGAACTTCGTTGAGTGGCGTAAGCTGCCGACGTGTTAGGTATTAACTCTTTTTCAGGATTAATTTTCTTGTTCTGCATCAAAAGCTTTGCTACATGCTGCTTGTTTTTGTACTGAAAGACTGCTTAGGCTGGGCTGTAGGTTAGGAGGCGGATTCCGGCCAACCGGCTTGTCGGCTCTTCCGTGGGTTTGCTATAACACATTGTGGAGATGTAATGATACCAGGTACTTTCCGAGTGCATTTGTGTTTTAGAGTTATTTCACACATGAAATACGCCCCAAGCTAGGAGCGTAGAACGTGAGTGCAGAAAATTCTTAAGAAGCATAAAGAGCGTTCCTTTGTGGCAAAAGTCTGTGTTCGAAAAGTTTAAGTTTTGTACCCCTATACGTAATTTTGCGCGCCTGCAGATATTTGTTTAGCCTACAAGCATTTCTCTTGTTGCTAAAAATTTGCCGTATTACAGGAAGGTGCTGTCACGTGGTTTGAAACAAGACGGTTTGGCTTCCGATAAAATATTGTGGAGTCCGTAAAATAGGGTTACGTAACTACTCTCCTTATGCATTATATGCATCAACTGAAGATGTTCAGTGATGAACTCGTGTGAGAGTGGTTACGATGGTGAGTTGGGAGGGGGTAGTAGAGGAGGTTGTGGTTCTTGTGAAGACACTGCCCCATCATTTTCCGGTATAACGGGAGAACCACAGCGAATCGTTTACCTCGAATACATGTTGGTGGCATCACTACTGCTTGAGGTGAACAGGTGAAATGCTGTAGTATAATACACATGCACGTGCGACTTAATATGGCCAGCTCGTTGTAAACACGTTGTCCAGTCAAGTGCTTGGGCGCCAGGACGATCTGACGTCAGCGCATTTTTTGTAACGTATCGCTTTCATCGCGATCGCCACACGGATTTGTTTAAACCTTGTAAATGTTCGATTGAAAATCGAAGCACGTATTACGAATTTCGCATTTTGGCGGGTATTTTGGGTAGCAGAGACTTACACGTTTCTATCGTGGTGTAATTGAATTTTTGTTGTGATTGGTTAGGATAAATTGTTTTGCATATGTTGTCATGCGTGCTTTGTTCGGTGGGCGTATAGTGGACACATGGCTTGGAGGTCGTGGCTGTCATCTTACTACGTACATGTTTAACACTTGAAAACCTGTAGACGAACGTTGAAGTTCGATATTGAGAGGTCCCTGCAAGAAGCTGAGACCATTTCCATTTTAAATGATCTACATATCAGTCAGCTGGGTTAAAATGGTAACTTTTCTGACTTGTATGCGAGAGGTCTCGGCCGGGACACCAACTGTTCCGAGGTTTGCAGCCCATTCAGATAAATTCCTGAATAATCCGTCAGGTTGACCACGATCTCTTCTTTCCACATCCTTCAGAGCTCATTGCTCGCCCTCAGTTGCTAGACGCCGTATAGTCTACGTTTCTGACATCGTTACAGGATATCTGTTATTATAAAGGCATAATTTTATAGGGGAATATTGTGCAAACATTGAACGCAAGAGCTGCATAAGACACCGTTAGGGGTTGCACCTTCCCAGCCGTGCTGTTTTACGCAGGTGTCGTAATATAAACCGTTGATTCTTAACTATCGACATGGCGCGCGATGATCTCGCAGTAAGGGCCCATGCTTTAGATGTAGATTGATTTTGTATTTTCAAGCGAAGTGGTGGTGTAAATTACTGGATTTATTCTGTTGTGGGAGTCCACTCATGAAAACTTGCCATTCTTTAAGTGTGGAAGGATTATCTTACAGAATGGAAATATTATTACAGATAACTTTTATTTGATTAGGAAGTAAGCGGTGAAATGTTATCAATAGTGTTCAGTAATTAATTATCGAGGTTGTGAACTGTATGACATCAATATAATGTGACGTAAAATAAATGTTACTGTACGCCAACCATTTTGTGGTTGCCGCAGAGAGACAAGATCCCTTGTTCTGTGAACTGATCTGTGAGTTGAGAGACAGAATCTTCGAAATTATTGTCTTCACTTGTAATTTTGTTGTGACTATTGGTTCAGACGCTGATGAGCTGAAACGTGTGAATATTGTAATGTGATGCAGATTTACACATGACAGAATATATTATAACGATTTCCCAGGGCATGAAAATTACATTTCAGAAAGAGCAAAAACTGAATTGTTCCGTAGTGCACTGTTTAACGCTGTTTAGTGGGGAGGGGTTAGAGAGACGGAATAGGCCTTGTGGGGAGTATGCTTATGGCCATCTGCAAATACTTAATGCCGTCCTTTGCTTTGGTCATAGTCATGATACGTTAATGACTGATTAGCGGACATTGTCGGTAGGCGTTTGCTCGGCCAATTCGCGAAATTTGAACGTGAAATAGAAATTTCCTATATAAGGACAACATTATTTCCACAACCATCTGAAGTGTTGCAAGAAATTTCCTCATATTCTACACCTGTCGGAATGTGTATAGCCGATGAAGAACCTGGAGGAAGTGGCAGACGTCCTCGCACCCACGTTGTGAACATGAGATTGTAAGGGAATGGTATTTGTTTTGTTCATCCGTCAGTCCGATAAGGTACAGTTTACAGAACCTTGCAGCAGCAGTTAGCAATTGGACTAGTGTCCGGCGAACAGAGTGAGTTTGATGTCAAGTGAGTCGTGCCACCGATGCATTCGAAATCGAAGTCTTCGACGAAGGAGGACAAACGCAGGAAATTGTTCCGAATGTATACAGTTTTAAGAAGGCAGAAGCACAGTAGGCAAGTGCCTAATCATTACGGAAAAGTAGCTATAGAATATGCAAAACAGGGTGAAAGAGGCAAGTATGTTTCTTCGTTAGCAGAGATGTAAGAGAAACTGGGGTAGATGGATCGATTTGTGTTTCGGAACATGTAGACAAACTAGGTATAAACAGTTTTTATGAACGGGAGTGTATAATGGAAGAGAGAATTGAAAACGTATACGTAATGAATAACAGTGGACTGAGTATCAACACAAGCAGGAACATTGAATCTGATTAATAGGAGGGTGGGAGATAAGGAGTAGAAGAATTAAAAGGCGATTAGTACGTGTTACATGCGTGTGATTATTATTATAACTCTGTAAACTTTTTTTTTGTTCTAAAAGAAAGCTTATGAAGATTATCGCATCTCACAGCTGCAATTGTATATCAGGTCCGGCCTCCTTTCTCAGACCTCTGCTTCCTTGAAGACAGAAGACGAAATAGATTCGTTGCGCAAGTGACGACTTGCGGCCTTTCTTGTGCACATTTCGCTGGCCAAAACGTTTTGCGACGGCTGTATGTGAACGAGTTAGTGGTAACAGCAGGAAGCTGTTTTTGAGAATTTAAATACGAGTAGCACATATGGACCCCATGGTGTTCCGTATTGCAGATAAAAGTGTTGTGCCACTACTTCTTGTTACGAGTTGTTGCGAACTGGGAACCACTCGGCTGTTGTGATGTATAGATGCAAAAGAAGATGTCGCCAAAATGGTGTCTTAAGAACTGGCGATTTTATGTGCATGTACTTAGTGTATGTTGGGGTTGCTCATACCATTGTACACGTGATACAAGTTTTGCCTCACAGCCTCAAGAATTTCATCAGAAGGTGGAACACAAAATATTTTGATGGGAAATTCCAAACAAGATTTGTGAGCACAACAGTAGTTGAATGATGCATTTAATGACAAAAGGTACTGGAATTTTCATTGTGTTGCTGCTTAGTAAATTTCCATATAAAATCACCGGTGTTTAAGCCATTCAGGGAAGGATCTGTGAACATGGATGGTATGGGATATAGACGAAAGGTACTCTTGAAACTGTGTACATTCATCCTTGACACTTGTACGTTTAGTTGTGCTATATTTTAAGTGGTTCCTGCCTTCCCCTTGTTTGTAAATTCGGGGTTAAATAAACTGTTTCACTTAGATTTGTTGACTGGGAATGAACGATAAGAACAGCTAACTACACTTCGGGACTTAGCTTTGAGGCCGTAGAAGCTGGGGAAGGGAATGGGAGAGTGGTGGCTGAGTCCCGGAATAAATATTCCCTTTGAATTTAGATTCTAATTATTGCAGTTGGCCATATTTCAGTTAATCTTTTATGGTCAATTGGTCACAGCGTTTATCACTTACTGTAGAATTAAGGAACGATGCATGTTGTCACATAATGTATTTGTGTGTTTCTTACGATTTTCAGAATTCACAGCGATTGTTTCATGTCCATACAGGAGGTGATTTTTGTTACTAACTCGAAACTGCCGTTTTTGCTAGAAACTCGTCAAAATATACGCGAATAAAGAAATGGAAACTGTTTGAATGACATTTACTTCTACACTTGAGTTAAATTTTTAAATAATTTAATTTTCGGTGTAGTAATGTGTAATTTTAATCTTTGGTTTCTGAAGTCTGATTTTGATTACATGTGTTTTTTAAACTAAAGTCGCATCAAAGAAAATCTTCCATCAGAACTGTGAATACGTTTATACGGTTTTGTTACTAGGTTTCCTAGTTGATGTATTCTATGTCTCGCTGGCATCTCGTATATAATACTTATTATAAACATTTATGTCTAGCTTACAGACAATACAGCGGAAAATTCCTCGATTATTAGCACAACCGTTGAATTCGGAGCATAAAATATAGTGAGATAATTTCTTTTCTATGTCCAACTTTTTTTTTTTGCGTACAAAAACAGAACTACCCCAAAAATACCTAACCGAATAAATTGAAAAGTTTCAAGAACCAAGCCGATAATCATGGTAGAACAATAAAAAATGCACTTACTATTTCTTCTTCCATGGAGATGTTTAACGAACATTCTCTTGGTAACTATAATAGTTGCCAATAATGAGGGAATAGTAGGATTGTTACCCTTTTATGTGTGACTTCTGAAAGCAGAGAGTCAAAACAAGTCTCGGTACTTACCCCGAAAATACATAAAATGTGTGATCGTGTAGTGTTGCATATTTCCGTGTATATGTAATTCAGCAACCAATAAGTGCAGTATATATATCATATTAATTTAATAAATTAACCAACCGTGTGTGTGTGTACACACACACACACACACACGCGTGGTTGGTTGATTTATTAAATGTGATATGATATTCGGTTTACTCAATGTAGGATAGCATTTCGTGCCACATACGTAAATGTATACGGGGGCGTATTATATTTTTTGCACTAAAGATTAGTTCAAACACGTGATTTCAGTGTGCACATAGTTTTTTTTTTGTAGAAACATGTGTTCTCATTTGTACATGTGGTCTGGGTACTTGATGTCACCTCGGCAGTGCAGGTATCTCCGCAGGAGATGTGTTGCAACGGTGGATGCTGGGTAGAAGCAGCGTAACACGGGAGCTGACTGGAATCTCCCTGCATTATTATAACTGCCCAGTAGAATAATAATTCTGTTCGCCTGGCGAACCCATGACTTGTTTGACCAGTGTTGCCATAAAACTAGTAATGATTATCGGACCATAAATTTGGTGGTGGCAATGATGCAGGAGCGTACTTAACATCCACGATACAGATCCTCGCAGACATTACAGGTGAATTTGCGTCTGTGGTTAAGTGTCACCCTGTCACCATATATATTCCAACAGCACTATAATTAGATACAGTAATATACATATGTGTGCGGTAATTCTCCTACATGTTTGTGTCTTTTTCGGTCATTTTCAGGGGGGCGTTCAAGAAATAAAAATATAGTAATGGTTTTTTATGTCATACATGTGCCATAGTAGAGGTAAATACAAATATTAAACGGTTAAAAAGATTAAAAAGCGAAATACAACATGTATATCATAATAGTTATTTGATTGCAAAGAAACGTCAATTGCAGAAATTCATCTTAGTTTTCGGGATATGCCCCAGTGTCTTATGTGGTTGTTTATGTCACTATGAATGAATGAATTTGTTTGCAGTCACATAGTGACTTATGATACACATTCTGTACTGTGCTTTTTAATCTTTTTGACCATTTTAATATTGTATTTTAACTTTCCCGTTGCATATCTATGACATAAGTAGCCATTCTTTTATTTTTCCTTGTTGAATACCTCCCTCAGGATGGCCGAGAAGGGCCGAAACATGTAGGATTACCATATGTATGTATATTATTGTATCTAATTCTAGTGCGGTTGTTGGAATATATATGGTTACTTTTCTTAATGCATGACACATGGATAATTTAAATTATCACTCTGTCACTCTTTAAAGACGTGAGGAAGCGGAAGGTGTACCTTTTCTTGGTACAAGGTGGAGGTGGGCGTCATCTTAACGCTCCTCTCGCTTTAGTCCAGGGAGATGGTCCACAGCACCCGTTAAAATGTGTCTGGGTGGGCCACAGAGCTTATTTGGAGGTGATATGAAGAGGAAAATCCATGCTTCTTCCTGGAAACGAAGCTTTTCGCTCTTCGAACTCTAGTAGACAAATATCATTGTATATTTAAATGTGTGCAAGATAAATGCTTCAAGTTTCAGAGGTAGACAAATGCCGTAAAATTACTGTGAAGAATACATTATAGTCGATCCATTTAAAAAAAAAATGTTTTGGTCCGAACAGTGTTTCTAAAACTTTACCCCGACCCCATTTTCCCAGTTCTTAAATCCGCGACTTCGTGCATAAAAAGTTGTTTAAACAAATATTCTAGATTATATTAAATTAGCAAAAAAAAAAAACTACGCACATTTGTGTAACATAATTCAGGTAACATTGTTACGCTAGATGTTATAATCACGTTCTGCTTTGTCGTCAGTGCATCAGTGTGGAAAGTGGAAAACTCGTCAGCGACGCTTCGCGTAATGGAGAGATTGCGCCTGTTTAATTTTTGTTAGTTTCGTGTTATATGAGTTAGTTGAAGCAAGAGATTATTGGAGATAGCCTTTTACATTGATTCTGTTCCTGTATTTTATTTTAAATTTGAAGCAATCTTAAAATCCTAATTATCATTCGTAGGTTTTGGGGAAGTTCAAAATATTTTTATTGTTACACCGTGCATGTTGTCGAGTTACTCAGTTATTACACCAACCACTGCATATATATAAAATGTACACATTAAAACATTAAAAACGCTCCGACATGTTTCGGTCCTAAGACCATCATCATATTCCTTGCTAAAGTCACACTAGAAATAGTCACAGATTAATTTTGTTGTACAAGTTGGGTGTTGTGGCAGCATGCCGTGCGTTGCAACGAAGCACAGAATGCACATCCATAGCAGGACACTCTTCGCAACATAACATTACACAACACGGCATGCTGCCACAACACCCAACTTGTACAACGAAATTAATCTGTGACTATTTCTAGTGTGACCTTAGCAAGGAATGTATAGCTCCTTGATGATTGTCTTAGGACCGAAACATGTCGGAGCGTTTTTAATGTTCTAATGTGTAAATTTTATATATGTGCAGTGGTTGGTGTAATAATTGAGTAAGGTCAAAATAATTTTAAAAGGCTGCAAGTGCTGGATAATCCACTGGCCTGAGAGTCTGAAACTGAATTTCCCCAAAGGAAGAAAACTCCGATTTGATGCCTGTGCTATTTATCATTGTGATAATTCCTCTTGTGCAAATTCTGGTATGTTAGCAGCGAAAAATATGAAGGGCGATCGACATATCCGGGAAATATCTAGGAAAGCTCTTCTCTAAAACTGTGCAAATGAACTTTTATTTCTGGGTAGGCTTACATTTATACCTGCATGAGTTCTTCCCCTCTAAATTTGATCTGTTCATGGCGAGTGTCAAGAATGTGAGATATATATGCTGTCGTTTGGTTGAGCTTTGACATTTAAAATATTGTGTCACGCAGATAGATCCGTGATGAATGAATTGTGACGTTACAGAGAAACATGCAGGTTACGCAACAGATTCAAGCGTAATGTTTCATGCACGCCATTTGAGTAGCTGTTCATATTCCCTGAGCAAATCGTGAACGTCTCTTTTACTTTTTTTTTTTTAGAGAAATTCCTGTAATTCTGCCATATTTGCGTTTAAAGCCAGTTTTGTCGAAGGGGCGTTCGTTTTGTTTCGTTTCGTGTCGATACCCCGTTTTGGGTCTGCATCCGTAGATTGATAACCGCGAGTCCGGAAGACGGCACTGGGTCCCTGTGCTGTGTGTTTAGCTGTGTACTGTGTAGCAGACGACGTGATAGTAAACATTTGAGGAAGTAATTGATTTTGTGCAATTATCTGCTTCTTGTGTTTTATCTAAATCTTGCGAAAAATATCTTGCCATTATGTCACTTGTTTTGTGAGGAAGAAGAGCGATTACTTATGCTAGTGAATGGACTTCAGTAGTACTTAAACGCGGAATGCTTTGAAATTTAACCACCCCATAAAGCCTACCTTCCTGTTACGTAGCAGTTTGGTCCTACGTGTTTTTCCTGACTTTAGCGTATTGTTACCACGAACTTGTTTCTTAAATACAAATTATTTATACATCGAATTTGACAGACTCAGCCCCAAAGTATTGTTTCTTCACTGTTTGTAATTGCTGACTTTTTTGTGTACGTATGCATGATACACCACTGTACAATTTTATCACTTTGTAAATATATAAGACGTAATCAACACCCAATAATGCAGTGCTCAGACTTTTTCGTTGGCGTACTACTAAATGAAATCTAACAAATTCAATGTACCACCGTTATTTTTTGCATGTAAATAAACAAGCTGAACTTGGAGTGACAGGCTGACAATGGGGATGAGTAGCATAAGGTTGCCAGCAGTGCTTCCTATTAGCAAGTAGGCTCTGTATGTGGCGTGTGCGGTGTAGGCGCCTTTTTCAAACCGAAAGCTAAAGCAGAGTCGCTTCAGCCACCGTCATGTTGTTTTATACTCAGAAAACCATTACCTTAATACGAGTGGAATTTTTTAATATCTCTGACCATATATTAATCTCAGAATCCTAAAGTAAGTGGGTCTACCGTCGCCTCCAACAATTTCGCGCTTCCGCCATGTTGTTTTTACTGATTGTACTCCTTTTCTTTTTTTCAGTACATATTATACAATTGCGTGCTGCGTCTTCCACTCGAGCAGCGCGCAGAAATAAATGAATGTTGGGCCGTTTTCATGTGAAATATCTGTAATCCCCCCAGTCGTCTTCGTAATTGTGTGTACAGATTTGATAATGTTCTGAGTGTCAGCTGTAGTGAAGATCTCCATATGCGTCTCGAGTTGTTAACGTGCGAATGGTCAGGCGTGACAAAATTAATATGTCCGTTTTGGGGACTATATTTAAAGCGCGCACGGGTGAGTAGTTTTGAACCTGATTTTATGTTATTAAAATAAGTCGTGACAATATGGAGATGTGGTAGTTTTGTGTGTGTGTTTGAATCAATATTCGGGTGACTTCATATATTTTAATTCACAGAAGGCCTATACAGTCTGTGGGGAGGAGGGAGGATTTTGTTCGATTCTGAAAAACGTTTAACACTGAATATTTATCGTGATATATCTTATTTTATTTTGATGATCTGTTTTCGGGTATGGCGGGCGACTTCACGCCACTTTGTTGTTGGCGTTTATGAAGGCGAATTCCTTACATATGCATGCGTGCTTCCGTCGGTAGGAGGGTTGGAGGGAGGGGTGGGCGTCACCGTACGTTCAGAAGAAAGGTGGAAAACTAGAACTGTTATTGACGACGAAGGAGAAACATTTTCGTTTTCTCGAATTGAGTGTAGGTATAAGGCTAGTAATTGAGTGTAGGTATAAGGCTAGTAATTGAAATTGGTTTTGTCTTGGCTTATTGTATGTTACGAATTGTGGGGAATGGCAGATTGGCTTAGGTAATAACGATGTATGTGTATTCGCAGGTGGCGTGTTCAGATCTGTGCCCATATAGTAGTTGTCCTGATTATGAAATTTCGTGGTGTTTCTCAGTCCCTCCATGCAGATGCTGCGATAGTACCTCAAAGTATTTCACTACCGCTTCCCTGTAATAATCGTGCCATTTGCTACCGTGTGGTCAAAGCAATTGACAGCGTCGGTTAAATAATTCACAAATAAATAAGGAAACTAAAACACTTGTCCACCAGCGATGTTATCTTTCGAACCCTCAACTCGACGTTTGACGTAAAAAGAATGACGAGTGTGAAGTTCCGTAGATATCGTACTTTCTTGGTCTCTTTCACCAATTCTTTACATTTCCGTTCGGGTAGTCGATTTTTTTAATTTACCACCATCATAAAACGGTTCATGCTTTGTGTGTGGGGGATATTATCTCCATCAGATTATCTGGAAAACATATCCGTGATAGGCGGTTGTTGTTGATGGCAAAGGAACACATTGATATGCAGTAATTGGAGACCAAAAACGAGTTCGCTCTGAAATCATATTTGCCTGTGGTTATTATGTTCTTTGAATTATAGTTTCATTATTTCTGGGATACAAATTTCTGTGTCAGGGATATTAGCATTCGAACTCCCATCTCTTTTGACCAAGTACAAAAAACTTAACATTTATTAGCGTAAACCCTTCCTCACACTCGTCGGACACCAACGAGAGAAGCGTTTCGGTTTCCTGGAATGATCATAGTGTCATCGTATGATATTTACATGAATTACTTACTTACTTACTTACTTACTCCATGGTGCGGAGTCCTTCTTGAGAAGCTAACTGGTTTGCAACTAGTCAAATTCCCCGCATTTCACGGAACCCGAAGGTTCATTACCGCACTCACAAGCGTCCGCCACCTCTCTCTATCCTGGGCCAGCCCAATCAAGTCCATATACCCACATCCCACCTCCTGGAGATCCATCCTAATATTATCCACCCATCTAC
>Ga0123352_10012048_pt1 | contig 13655 bp, 6 predicted proteins | sample TergutLab28metaG_FD_89700 | JGI IMG/M metagenome (GOLD analysis project Ga0123352, IMG submission 89700) | Labiotermes labralis P1 segment gut microbial communities from Petit-Saut dam, French Guiana - Lab288 P1 | ecosystem: Host-associated > Arthropoda: Insects > Digestive system > Gut ...
GTGCTCTTGGACGGTGTGTGGATCCCACAGTATTGTTGCGTGTGGTAAAAATCAGGACATACACAGGGTTATTCGAAATGATTGTCGGGGTTTTAACAACTTGTCGTATACAATACACTTGAGATAGGAGTATATGTATTTTTTATTTAATAGAACACTACTCCAAGTTTTTGTTACATACCTTACAGGTGCTCTATATGTGAACCCTTTGTGATTCTACAAACATCAATACGGTAATCGAGTTCATTCCAAACTGTCTGCAGCATGTCAGCGGTGGTGGTTTCAATGGCGGTTCTGATTCGTACATTCAGTTCCGGGATACTTGCGGGAAGAGGAGGAACATAAACCTGATCCTTGACGTAACCCCATAGAAAGAAATCACATAGGTTTGCATGTGGAGAACGAGGTAGCAAATTGTTAAAACCCCGACAATCATTTCGAATAACCCTGTATATTGTTACTGGGTATCAAACCCCGGTTGTCCGACATACAACCAGTCACTTTTCTATGTCTTCTAATGTTGCTGAATTAATATGATTTGTCATTGCGATGTGGAAAGGAAATTACAGTAAAAATGGGTTACAACGCCACGAAACTTTGTGTCGCTATAAACAAGTTTTGTTCTAACAGAGTTGTATAGTGTTACGTTTAAACAATGAGGAATTAACTGGTTCCGCAGAATATCTGACGCTACAAACGGGGTGCCGCGTAATCCGATGTCGTTATAAGCGGGGTCTATTTTACTTATAAATATTTTACGTCTCAGACGCAATAAATTTTCTTCAACCCCAGCAATCCTTTGGGGACCGGAATAGAGTAGTCGGTTGCAACGGCTCGCTACGGGCTGGAAGGTCCGGGGATCACACCCTGATGGATGCACAAGATTCTTTCTTCTCCATTCCTGTCCAGACGAGCCCTAGGGCCCACACAGCCACCTGTGGAATGGATATAGGGTCTCTTAACCAACGGCAGAGCGGACGTAGCCTTGATCACCCAACTCCACACAGTGTCGAGGTTAGGCATAGGTATATCTCTCCTCCGCGCCTTGAATGACATGTTACGGGGCGACCTTTACCTCTACCTTTAACGTTTAACCTTTTGGCGCCGGAATTATTTTTTTAATTTTAGCACACTTTGTATATAAAATGTGAATAATACAGGAACCAAATACCTTAGAATTATGAAACAAACTGCATTTAAAAAAAACGGAGAGTATACACCATGTTTAAAATATTCAGTACCTATATTTGTTGAATAAATATATAAAATGCAACTTTAGAGGTTAGCGGTGCGGTACGACCCCTATAGGGGTTGTTAGGCGTCAAACGGTTAATCTTGTAAAGCACAAAGGGAACTATATTCTACATGCTGTAACATAATATCTCTACATATTCAAACCGCAGAATTTGTCTGTTTCATGCTGCGCAAAAACATTAACTCTGGCCCTAAAAATCACTAATAGATTCCACTCACTAATGGAGGAGATGTTTTTTTTCCTTCAATAGGAAGCGAACTTTTAAATGTTGTTTACGAGCACTTCATGCTTCAGTGGTTAAATAATTTTGAGCCACTCACTTGGAGAGAGCACGACCAGCATGTAATATTGTCACATCAGAAAAGCATAAATACACGACTTCCTTACAAAAGAGAAACTGCTCGAAAGAAATGTAACTTTCATGTGAAAGCAAAGCAAGGGAGTAGAGGCACTGAACATTCAGTTCCAACATAAATTTATATAGTCTTTCCTCCAGCCCCCAATTCTGCTTCGATATTACTCAGAAGGGTGACGCACTTGACATATACTCGCAGCGAATCCGAACGTATTAAGTTTCCGTGATTTACCTTAGTCCCTTCAGGCAAAGAAACCGTGGTAACGTATTTGGTGTAGTTACAAAACTAAGGAATGGAAAGCCCAGATTTTGAATCCAGGAAGAGGCAATAGATTTTTCTCTTCTCCAAACGGTCCATACCGTCTCTGGGGCCCACCCAAACTCATATGCAATGGGTAACAGGTTTCTTTCTCGTGGGTAAATCGCCCGGAGCGTAATGTTAACCACGCACCTCCATTTATGGCAGAGGTTAAGAATGAGAAGAGCCATACCTCTACTCCCACTACATGTCTTCGTGGCATGGCCAGGAAATCTTCACTTGTACTTTTACCTTCCAGACAAATTATGGGCTCGTACCACAACCGGCTATTCCTTCCCTAATCAGACATCATCTTTAAGCTACATGAAACAAAGCTGCTTAATTTCGGCGATTGAAATAGCTTTGCCATAATAACCGAAGCACCGTCTACTTTGCCCCCGCCCCCCTCTGCCCCAACCCCACCCAAACTTACATTGTAGTATTATGGAACATAACCAGAACAGCCGGGGTCCGCGGTAGCACAGTGGTTGAGGCGCTGTGCTACAAATCGGAAGGTCGCTAGTTCGATCCCAGTTGGTGTCCTTCCGATCGCACTATGGCCCTGGGGTCGACTTATCCTCTAACAGAAAAGGGTAAAGGCGGCCGGTGCGTAAGGCTGACAACCTACCACCATCCTGTGACGTTGTCACGAAGTCTGGGAACCTTAACTTCCTGAGAACCCTCAGGGCCTGTCCAGGCCTGTAACGAGACTGCTTTGCCTTGAACCAGAACAGTCGTGATCAAGGTCGTAATAACACTCCTTATTCCAAGGGTCTCAGTTTTTATATTCGGCACAGAAACGGGCTATGCTTATATGTTTCGTTGTTTTCTTCAGGCCCGCAGTATAGTTTGCGTGATAGTACTTTAAGTAGAGCACAGCCACTTCCAGGTTCCTCCAGAGCTCCCTTTAGCAGTATTAAATAAAAAGGATAAATTACTCGGCTCAAAAAATAGAGACTTAAATTGGTCCCCGTGAGCCTTATTGTAGCCGTAACATAGAAGTGCAGAACAAGGAACCCAAACATTCCCTACGATATTACTGTCTGGTCACACTTGGTGCTCAAGTACAGTCGAGGCAAGTTGCATAGCTGGTATTGAACAATATGTTAGGTGACGAGTTATGAATAACTGGCTAACAATAATTATGTAGTTGTTTGTGTTATTTTGTGTTTCTGCGTCTTGTGGTGGTGGGGTGTTCCGATATTTTGGAACAACGTATTGCTTCCTTCTTCAGTGTGACTGAATGTGTTCCAGATGGGTGCTCAACGAGCTGGTGAGAAAGAAATATGTCTCGTAACAGTTGCACATTCACAACTTTTCGTTGCAAAGGGGGCAGCCTTCTCTCGGGCCTTATATAATTTATGTTTCATTTTTAAAATTATGTTATAAATGTCGTATCTTGAAGGAAGGCATCACGAAGTGCTAGAATAATATATTCTTCTTCTATTGGCATTACAGCCCACTGTGGGCTTTGGCTTGTCAAACAATGTTCTTCCATTTTTTTCCTATCTGCCACCAACTCTTGCCATCTTCTCACTTCCAGCACTTGGATATCTCTTTCTACTTCCTCTTTCCATCTTTTCCTGGGTCTTCCCCTTCTTCTCGTCCCTTCCAGTTCTTGAGTGTAGATCTTTTTGGGTATCCTATCCTCCTCCATTCTCTCTAGGTGACCTAACCAGCTTATCCTTTGTCCTTTTATCCATTTTACTATATTTTCTCCTTTGCTTATCTCTTCTAGTGCTAGAATAATATATAATAAAATTAATTATATATGTCAGTACTACCTTTATTATTAATGTATAGGGCTAAATGTTTCGACCCATCAGTCGGTCATCTTCAGGCCTACGTAGCAGACTAAGTCATTGGCGCACCAATAACTTAGTCTGCTATGTAGACCTGAAGATGACCGACTGATGGGTCAAAACATGTAGCCTTATACAGAGTGGGCCAAAAATAGGTGTACAGTATAGCATCCAATTAGTAGTGCATCTGCATGCTTGCTTATTAATAATAAAGTTAGAGCTGACGTATATAATTAATTTTATTATATAGTATCAAACCTTCGTAAGTATAACTGTTATATAGCGCAGTCAGCAACTGCATTTATATAAGCGTAGATAAAACTACATGGTCCATGACTCAATCACAGTGTCCTATAATCTTTGTTTTTTTTTTATTTTATTAATTTCTTTTTCCATAATTCTAATGTACTAGTCATCAGCTGGTTTCAGTGGCTCATTGCGGCTTAATAGTAAATGACGCAACACTTTTGATATCATTGCACCTACAAAACCTGTGCTTTTTAAATTTCGATCTTAGGACTGCAACCCGGCAGCCGCTACACCCCCCCCCCCAAACTTTTGTATGCCCCTGTCTCTTAATGTGGGAAGGTTGGAGGAAATTGTAACGAGTCTGGGCTGTGGAAGTGGGAAGACAGCATTTACACTAATCTTGTGTATTATCCACGCAGTTACATTCAATTTGGACAGATGGCGTTAATCTTCAGTTGGTCTCAAAATGTACATACTTTCTTGTATCAGAGGATTCACATTGAATTTTTTACATGCCTTCTGCCTTAATAAACGCGTAAGTTAAGTCATAATTCTATGGAGAATAAGTGGCGAGAAAAGTACTTGGACTTGAGAATGCAGCAAGTGGAGAATTCAGAATACCGAATAACAAGGAATTTCATAATATAGACTAGGGCTGGCCAACTTCAGCTCAAAGAAGGGCCATTCATTAAGGATTGGCCTGAGGACTGCACTTTTGTATACGTAGATCGAAGGAAAGGGGGGGTATCGAACTCATTAGAACAACGTTTCTTACAAACAATAAGGTAAGCTAAATGTAGGGTTAAATGGCAAGTTAGTAGGAATTACTGAACTCGGTAAAAGATAAAGAACGTTTGGTTTTATTGTGTGCTGCCTTAAGAGTAATGTGTTGTAGTTTATGAACATTTTCTTTGCCGATGAATTTGCCGCATTATGTTGTGTAGAACTGTTATGTTCGTTACATTGTATTTATGAAAATGTTTAGGTGACAAGAGTGCAGCAAATACTTTCCTCAAGGCCCGCATGTTAGCCAGCCCTGATTTATATAGTCGCCTTGCAGTTCTTCTCTTAAGACACTGAAGCGTAGAACACTAGGACAGACTGGTAAACAGCACAGGCTTGTATTGGACAAGAAGTTGTAAACGAAACCCAAAGAAAAGCCGCCATTTCGAAGCCCCGAGAAAGAGACGACATGTTAATATTGTGGAGCTGTACTGGATACAGACGGCAGTTTGCTGGAACTAGCTAAATTCGTATTAAATTGCAGCTCTCTTTGGTATTAGCAGAGTTTAATTTTGGACATTTTTGGTACCAGAGTGTCAAGAAAATGACTATTTGCAGTAAGAAATTCCTTGAGTAGACTGCGGTCCGGACGAATCCCCGTCAGGGGCAAGAAATATTTCTTTTTCCCTAAATGTCCAGAATAACTTTGTGGCTCACACTGCCCCCTATTCACTATTTGCCCAGGGTATAAAGCGACTGGGGCGTGATGTTGACCATTCACCTGTATCTAATTCCGAGGTCAAGAATGAGTGGAGCCACACCCTCCAGTTCCCTTGCATGATTCGTGACTTGTATGGGGAAAAGCGAAACTTTTATCTTTATTTCCGCTAATGGACATGACACGTGCTAACATAAATGATTCCTAATACGCATTTTCACTGCTGCAATATTAAACTAAAGCGTTGTCCTTGATGCATGACACAAACAGGTAAACATGTGGATAATCTGTAGGCCATAGATTCATAATCCTTCAATTATGAGATTTGTGTGGCATTTATATGACAAAGCAAAGCTATACAGGACTGTAAATCAAGTGAAACAAATTCAAAATCGTAAGCACTTCCAAACCGAGTACCGTCCATGTGTTTTCATCACGGTGCTTAATAAAGAAAACCAAAACGAAGTAACGAGACCTGACACATAAAATAATATAATTGATCTGGTCCGTTAACACAGCATTTTATTTTTACGATGAATGTAATTCCATAATTCTTACGCCAAATATTTTGAGGCATCCCTTTGCTTTTTGTATTGCATCAGCCTACACAACACAAAATTTTACACAAATTTTGGACGTTTGTGAAAGAAATCTGTGTGTATGACTTCAGTAACGCATCAAGTCAAATTTTTAGAGGTTCGTTTTATGAATTTTGTACATTTAATGCAACAGTAGAATGTCGTATTTATTTGTCTGTCTGTGCCCATTTTTTGACATTTCGTACTGATAAAGAGATTTAGATTAAATTTTGGAATTTAAGATACGTAAATTAAATATTTGGACTAATTAAGTTGTGGTCCTATCTGTCCCATACATTATTTCCTTATTTGAATGTTGGATATTACGTTGTTGTTGATGATATGGGCTGTGGTTTAGTGTTTTCTCGTAATGTGTGTACTTGTATTTACTGTGCTTTTTTATTGTTTCTTTTATGTATAATGATTCTTTTTATGCTTTTGTTTAATTTTGTGAATTATGTATTTTTATTTCTACGTTTAAGTATCCTTATTGTTATTTATATTCTGTTCTGTGTATTCTGTTTTTATCGTCCCAAATGACACTCTTCGGCTGCCCAGACTGAGGTTTTTCCGTGCTTTTTCCTCAGTTGTAAGGCGTATAACTCGCAAAGACGCGACACGCCCGTACTCTTACCAAATTAATTGTGTTGTTCTGTTTATTGTTTGTGTGTAAATGTGTACTGTACTACTGCCACTGGGTGTCAACCCAATTGCTGTTAACAAATATATCTATATACCATGGACCGTATTCTAAGAACGGTGGACTCCCCCTCCCCCATATGGTCTACTTAATATCGCTTTAAAAATAATTGTAATTTTATAATCAACAAACTTCTTATATACTTCGTGTCTGTACTGCGACTTTGTATATTTAACGTATTCTGCTACCATAATTTATGGAGATTTATTGCGCTTTATACAATATTTATTTAGTGGCTAAATTGATTATGTGGTGGCAGCCATTTTGCGTTCGTCTTTTAAGTCTGCTCGGCAAACAGATGATTAGTTGAGATATCTTTACGTAAGCTACATGTATTCTTAAACGTCGAGCGACATATCGTGTTGAAGTTCACGCTGAAGATAACCTTCTCACTAGCACACGTAGCATCTGTCATATCTTGAGCTAAGAGATGGAGGAATTAACTAACTTTTTCTGGTAAAAGTAAATTTGGTTACACAGCTTTTACCTTTTAATAAAGAAATGCTATACGGAAAAGTAGGTAAAGGAAGTAAATCCATTTCATTAGATTTTGAGCGTGTAATTTTCAATCCTTGCTTTTAGTTACACTTATTTCATTAATTGTATATTTATGAATAGAAATAATCAAATATATTAGAGTTGTGTCACAATGACACCAACAAACAATATATCACTCTAAAGTCTGAGACCTCCAAAGTGAATACTGCATTGCAATATCATCTTTTTAATTTGATGTGTGTTGGACCGTGCATCTTTGTGATAACTGAAGAATAAGAACCAACTAGATGCTACATATTGTTTGATTGTACTTCTTATAGGTTCAACATGTTTCGGGCCTAGCCAATAATTATGCGATATCAGTGTTACCAACCATGACATGCGGTGAGATTGATGGATAAAAAGGTCCAGGATGTAGATGATAGCGATCATCTATGTTAATAATATTTATACATTTAAATATTTTTCTGCGTATAGAGCTCTCTTTCAGTAATCCATTTAATTTAAGTTTTCGGATAGAAACTGTGTATCCCTGTATTTGCCATTTTCCTCATACGTGCTACAGAACCAGCTCATTGAAGTTTTAGATAAAAACTGTATATCTCTGTATATTCCATCTTCCCAATACCCCTGCAAAACCAATTCATTTCCGTTTGATTATAAAGTGCAAATTTTTTACATTTTCTTCACGAAATATTCTTCATCTGCACGAAATATTCTCCATCTTCACGAAATAATCTCAATCGTCACGAAATATTCTCCAACTTCACAAAAAATTCTCCATCTTCACGAAATATTCTCCATCTTCCAGCTGCTTATGTCCAAGTATTCGCCGCAGCATTTTCTTAAAAAAGACCTTTAATTGTGTTCCTTTATTACCATGAGGCATCATGTTCAGGTTTGTATAAAATAAAGTGACCTCATTCCCGGGCTTAATTCAGCAGCACACCTCGAAGGCGTGTAGAAAAGTGACTTTAATAGATCCAGCAATACTTAATCTCGCTAATTGTTGGAGATGAATTTTATATACATGGGTCCGTGCATCGTGAATCGAATTTGACATTTTTCCAACTAGATGCGACTTATTCAGTTTATTACATTACTGTAGGCAGCTCTACATGTTTCGGGTGTTGACACCCATCATCAGGAACTTGTACAACTGTAATTACAGCTTCTGGTATTGATTTATTATAACAAATGAATACCTATCGTACGATACACATGAATCAGTTCCACTCAACAACGAAAGCGGATGGTAGTAGATCTGGTTAATCAATACCAGAAGCTGTAATTACAGTTGTACGAGCTCCTGATGATGGGTGCCAACACCCGAAACATGTAGAGCTGCCTACAGAAATGTAATAAACTGAATAAGTCGCATCTATTTGAAAAATTGTTAAATTTATTGGAGATGAGTATTTAATGGGTAATATACACTTAAAATTTTAGATCCGTAAGATGAAGTTATGTTTCAACGTGACTTTGTTACCGCATGCAAGACCATACGGTGTCGCATACTAAAACCCACAAACTGACCCATAAGAAATACGTTGGAAGTTATTAGCGGATTAAATGATGTTGTAGGAAAATGAGTAAGTAAAGGTAAAGGTAAAGTTCGCCCTAGAACAGGCCATAACGACCTAGAGAGGGAGTAAACGTTTAACTCTACTCTTTCCTTAACCTCGGTGGGTGGTCAAGGTCACGACCCGGCAAATTTACCTCCGGGAAAGAAACCCGGTACCCATTTTTTAGGAGGCTGAGTGAGTCCCAGGACTGATCTGGGTGATTGCGGAACATCTCGCCCACCCCCCAGTGAGAATCGATCGACGGACCGTCGCTATACCAACTACGCTATCCCGGCCCACTTAACAAGAGTAGGGAGACGATAAATGGATAAACATTTAGGTCGGAAATGGTCAGGGAGGGAAGAAATTGGTTGTAGAAGGGAAGATGAAACACAGTAAACAAATTGTGTCGGTGTATACTGGGTTCTAGGACTCACTGACCCTGACGATGGAGACATTATTAATCTTCGACACTTCGGTGACTATTTACCAGTTTACAAGGCGTAATTTCCTTGAAGTCTTGGATGGTCATCAACACCTGTCAGATCATAAAATCTCGCATATGCAACATAGCAGAAAACGATACACCTAGTTTCGAGATGCAATAGCGTTTAGTGGGAAACAGGTATAGAGATGACATTTCTTGTAAAGTATTTATCAGCCCGCAAAGTTTTCACACGTACAGTAGAACTCCACTTATCCGGAAGCTGGTTATCCGGATCGCCAATTATCCCGATAGGCTTGGTCCTTTGGGTAAATTTGTCGAGAATTCTACAAAACTAACTTGCCTTTAATTACCGTTTATCGGATCAAGTACAGTAGGCCTATAGTATTATGGTTTCTAGAACTTAAATCAGGCGTGGTCGAAAGGTTTAGAAGCAGGAACATACTGTGAATAACAGCCGAACTTCAAACTGCCAATGAGCCTTGTAAATAACCAACTTGACGCACAATTTTTCATGTATGTTTATTTATATTCTCTACATATTTCCGACAGCCATGTGCCCATCATCAGGAGAATTATTGTATCAATGCGACACCTGGTTTACGTCACTCTGTGTAGATGACCGTCTGGTATGCATATCAGACGGTCATCTACACAGTGACATAACACAGGTGTCGCATTGGTACAATAACTCTTCTGATGATGTCCACATGGTTGCCCGAAATATGTAAGATAAAGTTAAAGCAATCCCATTACAGACCTGGACAGGCCCCGACGGTTCCAGGAGTCTGAGGTTCCCAGATTTCAAGACAGTCGGCACATAGAGGTGGTAAGGTTGTCAGCCCTACGCACCGGCCGCCTTTACCCCCAGGAAATATTCCTGGTACTCATTTCTGTTAGAGGTTGAGTCAACCCCAGGATCATAGTGTGGCCGGAAGGATTATGTCAATGAAAATTTTCAATGACACCATCTGGAATCGAAACGGCAACCTTCCGGCTTGTAGCGCAGTGCGCCCGAAACCTGTAGAGAATATAAATAAACATACATGAAAAACTGTGCGTCAAGTTGGTTATTTACAAGGACCATACCAAGATGCACGGTCAACAAAACATAAAAAATGCCAATGAGCCTATTTTCAAACAAAAATCCACTTATCCGGATTTCCAGCATATCCGAATTGCTCGCCGTCCTAATTAATCCGCATACCTTGTACCTTATAAGATCTCAATGTGCATATCGCTTTTAACCCTGCTTACATCCAGATGGTACATGAAGGTGTTGCCATGTTCGTTGAAGCACTGCTGCAGTGACTGCCGCTACATTCGTGTCAGGTATCATTCGAGGACGAGCAAATCTCGAATTTTTTCTGAGTGAAAGAAATTTTGTCAAGTCCCTATAAAAAAAAATCCAGTGGTGAGAAGTCTGGACTTCGTGACGGCCACATCCCCAATCCGACATATTACAATCCAGTGACTGAGAAATGGGATGCACAGGGTGTTTCTTAAATCATGACGGAACATGTCGTTGAAATGAAGTTTCACTTCTTTCTTTTTGTTCACTGAAATAATTTGTGAAAATACAAAAAAAATTCAACTTATTCTGGTAAATGTTTGATGGGATATTATTTTCGGCAAAAAAAAAAGAGTAAGGTCTGTAAAATGATTAATCATTATGGGGAAAAAAATATGCCCTTACAAGTTTAAGAAAACTATGACTGATAAACACGTTATAGCAAATCGCAACTTTATATCTCTGTTGCCGTAAATGTTCTTACGTCTCGAAACTAAGCTCATCATTGTCAATGATTTTGTATACATCTCCCTCAACACTGTGTCCAGTCGTAGGCTTCTGTGTGCATGGTGACAGTAATTCGGGATGCACAAAAGACTTCTTGACCATAGATATAAATATCAGTTTTGTCAGGAAAATAGCTCGGTGTTCTGAAAGAATACTATCTGAGCTACACTGAAGTTCCTGGAAGGTAGACTGCGTTTGAAATGTGCTGGCAAACGCGCAGAAACCAGATTTCGTCTTTCGGCGAAACGGACGAGTCCATTTAAATCGGCGAGGGGTGTCAGTTCAGTCGACTACTGGCAGCCGAGGTGTGCGCATCAGCGGTAGTAATGCTGGATACACGTCGTTCCGAGGTAGTGTGAAGAGTACTGGCTACCCACTCCATTCGCCAATTTTCCCTTCATTTCCCCTCTCATGCGTCACCGTGTGCCACCACATTTCAACTGGACTCTACAGTGGATTTAATTATTAGAGTCGAACCCGGTTATAACGACATCGGTTTATGCGTCACCCCGCCTATAGTGTTAGATATTCTGAAGTACAAATTAATTCGTCACTGCTATCCATAATATTGTACTCTGGCTTAGAACAAAATCCATGTGTAACAACACAAATTATCCTTCGTGACGTTATAACAGTGTTCGACTGTAATGTTAACGGAATCAAAAGACTCCGCATAATGGAGTCAGTGGACTGATAATGGCGGCAAGTTCTTCGGGCTGAGGGATGCTAGCTCTAGTGTGGTTGATCTGTGTGGAGCAAACTAGCTGTTGGTAGCAGCGGCATCGACTGCCCCTTCCGTGTAATTAACTAAGTTCACCGTATCGGTTAATCGAAACCAGGAATTGTTTCAACGTCACTTTATTTTGACGCAGTCGAGTGAGGCTGTCAACCTTACACGGTCTCAAGCTGAGAGCTGGTAACTTAATCCTCAAACAAAACTCCATTTTCCAAGTTGTTGGCTAAATCCACAGATGACAGTCTCACACCCTATTGTGGACGACAGATTGCACAAACACGTCAAGGCTTCTGGAAAGAACGTCACCATACTAGGCCACAGATAACGGAGAAGCCTGCTTCTTTACGTGCAAAGCTTGTCTTTGTTCGAGAATTTATAATAACAGAAGTGGAACGAATGAAGCGTTTAGGTGCAAATCAATTTTTTGTCCGCCCTTTACCTGGCAGAACAAAAATACACAAAAGTTTGGACACTGAAATCTATCAACACTGTCACCAGACGAAGGTTAAACGACAGTAGAGGAGTGCCAAAATTCTGATGAAGAGATTTGTGCATAAATTTTTGCAAAAATCTAGGGGCCACTTCAAAATTCAGGGCAACAGAAGAGTGAAATAAGGCGAGTTCCATGATGAAGCCCTACAAATATTAGGTGCCACCTCATAAAATTTAGTCGCTCGGGGTGAGCTGGCGGATAGGATTTGTCCACCCCTATATTAAAAATTAAAATCCGGATGGCTCCTAGGACTACCCAATATCCACCGGTGTGTCTTTCACCTAAGAGTGACGTGACCTGTATCTAGTGCCGAGGCTAGGGGTGTAAGGAGACATAAGTCAACTCCCCGTTAATTCCCCAGCCTGTGGTAATTAATCAGACAGATTTATCCCTTTTTATTACACTTCACTTCAGAGTTACAGTAGACGGCGATAGACGCAGCCTACTCCCCACAGGCCAGGAGGAGGTGATTCCTGGCTAGAAATGAGATAGGTACGCATGCCCGAGATTTCACGGTAGATAACGAGCTGCAACTACCCATCCAGAAAACATTCGCTTATTACACTCGTTCACAACAAGTGAAGAGACATGCTGGATGTTTTCAGTGTGTGAGCAAGTAGAACAACCTGTCGCTCCTACAAATCGCAAAGCAGTAGCCTCGCCTGCAGCCAGCCGTGCCCCGGACTGCGCCAGACACGTTCACCATCGCGGGAATCGTTTCGTGTTAAGTGGTATGCAAGTCTGTACGGCAGTCTGTTGTTCGACCTCTTGAGTCTTGGTTTGCTTATCATCACTTTCTCAGCTGTGTGCATATTGTCCCTTTGAACGATAGGATGATTAAGAATTATGAATTTTAAAGGTAGAAAAAAGAAAGAATGGCGCGGTATTTCAAAGCATATATCCAGAGTCTTCTCGCCAACTAAAAATAACTACGAAAAAGTCAGATTAATATGTCTCCGGCAGAGTTTTCGAACATCGGACTTCCATAAAGAGGAAAAGCAAGTATAAACACTACTCCGCGAGACTTTTCTTTTGACGATCACATCAAACCCATCATTGGCAACTATCTTATCGCCTGTCTGACAGACGCTAGTCCGAATATAAAAGTGACCACGCACCCCCAGCTAGAGCCGAGGTGTTAAATGTGTTATCTCCACGACCCAATACACCTGAATACTATGGTTTTTACACGCATAAATACTTCGTAGTTTGCCTGTAAATTCTGTTGTGACAATTACTTGTATTGGAGACACAATGACAGTACTGCTTAATTATCTCAGTAATTAACCAAATTGATGCACAAAATTTTGTTTTACTGCAAGTTTATTTCATGCCTCTACATGTTTCGAGCACATGTGCTCATCATCAGGAGGTCAAAATTGCATTACACAGCCTCTGGTATCATCACACCTATAGGTGGCCGTCTCGTGCACAGGTTGAGA
>Ga0123352_10012049_pt1 | contig 13655 bp, 12 predicted proteins | sample TergutLab28metaG_FD_89700 | JGI IMG/M metagenome (GOLD analysis project Ga0123352, IMG submission 89700) | Labiotermes labralis P1 segment gut microbial communities from Petit-Saut dam, French Guiana - Lab288 P1 | ecosystem: Host-associated > Arthropoda: Insects > Digestive system > Gut ...
TGTGGGGACCCGTTGCGCTGACCACGTGACACCCCTCTATCCGCAAAAGTTGGCACTAACTTCGCCGACCGGCGGCGGCAGCTCTGTCGGTATAGTTCGCGTGCGGACTAAGGCCACGGAGAGTTCAACAAAAGGAACAAAAAGGACAGGGAATCAATACAATTCCAAGTAACATTTTTCTTCCTCTGATATTATGTTCTTCAAGATTCTTCTATAAAGCCATAACTGCCCACAAATCTGCTGTACATACAGAAACTGTGAATAGTTTCCATACACAGTTTTTCAAGTTTCAGCATCCAAAATAAAGGCCACCTTTTATCCAAAACCCAGTAATTTTACTGTAACTCAAAGACCAATGTGACGAAACAGAAATAACCTAAAATTAGATTCCTGGAAAAACTTCTACTAACATATAAACCTAAATTTGCCCCTGCTCCCCCTCCTTCACCCCAAAGAAACAGCATTCCTTTCTTTCTTAGGTTAGGCACTGCTGAAATTAATTATCTACGATATTATGGAACTTTTTCATTTTACTAACACCATGTGAGAAAACATTTCTCTTGAATAAGAGATAAATGCTTAAACACTATCCATAACAGTTTCACAAATATTCTTAATTAAACTTAATTTAACATATAATAAATATTTACTAACCTTTCTTTGAAGTTTAAAAGTGGTGGGTCAAATTTTAAATGAAGTTTATTATTATACATAGGATTATCATTTAAACCTGGCAATCTGTAACAAAAATGAAACACATTAAACCATCATTTGAATAAATTCTGGAAGAGATGTGAAACCTACATGATTCCATCTACAAACCTAAAATGTTGCCAGATCAGTCTATTACATATTCATGAAGCAAAGCAGTAAATATTCACAAGTATGTCTACACTATTTATTCCATTATCCTTTCTGTTCATTAATTTGTATAAGACACTTCCATGGAACATATAGCTTAAAAGTACATTTATAACATACTTGTTAAAAGATACATTATATTACAAGGGTTTTTCATATAATTTAAACATCACAATGTTAGTGAAATGTACCACACTACCAATATGGTAATTTTCTCCAGAGCCGTCCATACATATTTTATACATTGTGAGGAACTCATAACACGTCAACTGACTTCAAATCAAAATGCCCAATAAACAAACAAGTAATATTTACAAAAATGTACATTCAAGCACAATATATTACTAATTAGTAAGACACACATTCATCTACGGAGTGAAATGTATGGTGTGAAAGAAAGGATCTCAGCTCTCTCTTAAAGTGATGCATTTTTCCCAACTTACTCAACTGACTCAGCAATTTATTGCACAGTTTAATTCCCGTACTCACTGTATTTTGTTAAGAACACCAGTTCTGCAAAACTGACAATGCAGATCCAACCTTCAGCACATATCATACTTGTGGATATATATACATTTTGTTCCAATTTTTCTAGGCTTATCTTTATATAGCATACTATTGCCCTTCTGTACAAGCAACTAAAGTATGTTCAGAGCTGTGCAACTTTCCCAACAAGAAGTATGTCTCCCTATATTACTAATTAGTCACATAACTGTTTTCAGTAATTTAAAAATACTTTCACTTTCAGAATCACCACCTCAAAATAATTACAACATAGCTGCAGTGGGGAATAAATGTGCAAAATAAATATTCCTTGTAACATACAGGCCTGTTATATCAATAAGAAATTGTAATACATAATAACTTTTGCTAATTTTTGAACTTGGTACATCCCAGTTCACATTTTCATTTAAACACACACATACACACATCCATGAATTTTGTTTCTGATTTATAGGCAACATCCATGCTATCAAATTTAATTTGTTGTTGCAGTGGCATTTTCTTTTGGCAAGTACAGAAAAACATTGTTATTGCCTTTTCAGTATTTAACATAAGACTATTTCAATGAAACCTAAACTGTAGCTCATTCATAACTCTTTCAATCTGTTACTTGAGAATACGTTCACTTCCTGCTGTTACCAAAATAGGTGTAATACTATTCTGTGTAGTTCTGACGATGCTGTATAACATATGAATGCGTCAGCTTTATGGACTTCTTCCATTTTATGAACTGAAATTCAACACACTTTAATGCACTATGCTTCAGGGACAGGATCAGTCATTCTGGAGCTTGCAGTCCGTAAAATGACCACATGTTGCAAGAACAAACTGTCCTGGGTGTGGAAGACATTATGGAGTTACAGCTTGGTTTAGGAATACATATTTTTACACACGGAAGTTATGCCAACAAAAAGAAAGAATTGCTATGAAAAACACTCAGTCTCCTGTTGTCAGCAACACCTATACAGCACACTTCAAGGAGACGGCTCTTGACATAGTGAAATACAAACCATCACTTTGGCTACACTATGTGGACAACACATTCGTGGTCTAGTGACATGAGACTATTCAGCTACATGATTTCTCCAAGCTAATCAATAGTCTGAAAATGACTACTGTTTACTATGGAAAAAGAAATGAGTGAAATTATTCCATTTCTGGAAACAGATTCACAATGTCCATTGCCTCAATCACTGTTCCAATAATCCATCGCATGTAAAGAAAGGAGTTATACAGAACTTATGCAACAGGGCCATCATCATATGTCAACAAAAACAGGATCTAAGAGAAGAAGCAAACAAACTCAAATGATGTCTGTTGCTAAGTGATTATCCCATCCACTTCATTAACTCAACTCTCAACACTCCCATGGAAATCAATTGTCCAAAATAAATCTGAAAAAGCCCTTTGCATCAGTATTTGGGAGTCTGTGTGAAGTTCCAGTCTATCAGGAATCTATAAAATGTCAGAACAGTCTTTAAAACACAACATACCCTCAGGAGTTCACTTATGAAAACTAAACCACAAGGAGGTGTGCAACACATGGCACATTGTGAATACAATATCTCATGTGTATATGGCAGGAATTATGCTGGGGAAACTACACAGACGGCTAGCTATACAGCTCCAGGAGCAAAGGCAGAATCTGAAACAAGGTCATCTGTAAATATCCATATTGGACCAGCATTACTATGAGGAAGGCCACTGGTTAGGTTGGAAAGAAGCCAACATCCTTCAGACAAAGCCCAGCACCAGATATAGGAAATAAATAGAGTCCACACATGTGGCATACTGGGAAACTACCATCAGCCAACCCAGTTTTGAGACATCTCCTATTCCAAGTCCCCTAATCAGTAAGGAAGTTAATAAAAAACATGGAGCAACATGGTTTCTGTAAGCAACCAATACACATTTATTTTCCACTCAGGTGGTAGTTCTCAGGTGGGACCACAGATGGTGCTAATGGTACTTAAAAACCACAACAACTAGAATGACACTCAAACAAACTGATGGTGGTCCACAGTATTACAGACTTTAATGGAGAGGGACAACCAACTTTAAGTAATCAGGATTAAAAATCACACACAACACTTTCTGTGGCAAGAAGCGCAGAAAATTAACTTTGTATCCTTTTCACTACTGGAGACAAGGGTATTCTGTTTAAGAGGCAGTATGTCAACAGCATTTGGCAACATAACAATTCCTTCCCTAACTGTTAAGAAAAGCTGTTACTACCAACAATGGTCTGACAACCATTACCACCTTCAGATTCTGAGAGGTGCTACTGTTTTGTGGAAGAATATATATGTAGTGCCCAAAAACTTTCCAATCTCTTACCTAACACCTGAAGAACCAGAGAATTCCTGCAAAAGAGAAAATCAGTGTAATTAGAAACAAAAAAAAAATATGTATTCAAATTATGACACTGTCAACAGGCATGTAAAAGTCAGCAGACCCAGACCAGTTCAGAGCTTAGGTCTGCTGTAGTCACTATGTAATCAAAACACTGTAAAACCAAACAGAGGTATCTAACAACACCTTACTGCCTACTGTATTTGAAAGTCCACATAACTTCTCAACACTGAGCAATCTTAATGAAAACTGAGTACATTTGAAATTTCACTTAACTGACATCATGATTCAATGGATAACAATGAATTTTTGTATTTGGGAGGTCCAAATTTGTAACTCAGCCCAAGGATTGAATATCCTTACTTATATTTTTAATGAATTTCCACTCCAGGCAAATTCCAGTATAGTACCTCAAATTAGGTCACAACTTCTTCTCTCTGCATCCTTTCCAAGTCATTAAGGTCATTGTGACATTCTACATTATATAATCTGAGATACCAACAGTTCTGTTCAATCAACCACAAACACACTTAAATAAACTGTCTGCTAACATGATGCTAATATGTCATAATTGGCATGTTGAAGCCTATGAGAATGACTAACAACAACTGATGACGACAAAGACGACAATGACGAAGACAGCGAAGACAATGACGACAAGGATGATGACGATGACAACAACAACAATGCAAGACTTAGAATAAACAACAATAAAAAGGCATATTCTATTAATATTTTTGTACATAAAGAATTAAAATTCTGTTCCCAGGTAACAAGCTGTGATAACATCTGTCCACCTCACAATTTTATCACTGTCTTCATAAGTCAAAAAACATCAGCTATCTCCAATCTCAGGTTTCAATGATGAACCAAGCTGTTTAACCAGGTAGCCTCACAGAACAATGCCTTTCTTGAGAAGCTAATAGTTCCGCAAATAGTAAACAATTCAAGGTTCTCACAGCAGTGTTGTTGTGCATCCCAGTCTTCTGGGATATATGTCGTTTTGCTGGGTAAATACCTCCTTGTGGCAAAGAATTGCACTACCTTCAAGTTCAAGCATTAGAAGAAAACTGCCATGTGGGAAGATCAAGTAAATTACACAGACATGGTAGGCAAGGGCAGAAAAAGGACAGTGTGCTTCGACAGCCATTTGGGGTGGTAGTGGTACACACTTGGGATGGCCTCAGTGTACAGGCAGGGATGTTTGTAGCAAAGGCCAGAAATCAGCAGCAAAGGACAAGATACACGGTAATTATCAGGAGATGGGTGGGTAGATGGAGGGTAGTGCTGAATTATCAGTGTGTTATGTCAGTAGTGATACAACTGCATTGTGAAGCCTGGTGAAATGATCGTGGCATGGAGCAAAAAGTGAAAGTTTGAATAAGACAAACTATATTAAAAAAAATTTAACAAAATAAGAAAACACATGTAAAGGGAAGTGGTCTCAAATAAGATAGATTAAATGAGGTAAAATGAAGTGGTCTGGGTTCTGCTGTCACCATTAGGAGTCCCAACTCAGGGGAGGTCTCACACACAATTCAGGCACAGTTATGAGCAATACTAAAGTACCAGGAAGAAACTGTAATATCCAGAGGAGGGAAGAATTTGACGAGAGCTGTAAGCAACTTTCTTCTAGAGGTCTACTACTCTATTTCAAGAATGCACAAAAGGTTTCCATGACCAGCTCAAAATCTGGGCATCCTCCCAATTCATGTTGAGACGCAGATGGATCTCAATCTAATCACTGATGACACGGACTATGTAACAGGGTTTGATGGAGAGGATTTTGGTGCCCTGGAGTTGATCACAATGTCCCTGGCTTTTTTCCTGCAGACTACCTATCCCAGGAAACGGCCCAAAAGATGATGGTAATAGACCCCACCAATATGGTAGAACACATGACCAGTCTTTTCCTCCAGCAGTCCTCATTGTCTGAGGTTTGTCAACAACTATGTCCACAAGGTTTAAGGCCCCCGAGGCTCTATAAACTCCCAAAAATTCACAAGGAAGTCCTCCCAGGACCAACTGTAAGCAACTTCTGAGCACCTACCTACCAGCCATCCAAGAATCTGGCAGACACAGTCTGACCCTCATGGGAAACTCACCAAAACTCATGAAAAGCTCCATTGAGTTTGTCAACAACACATAAAACTCCCGTGAGTTTGTTAGACTGGAGGACTTGGTCAGCTTCAGTGTGGTTTCGTTGTTCACAAGGATGCCATATAGGATGGCCTTCAAGCTCCTGGGCTGACACTTTGAATACAACATCCTGGCACTGTTCTGTCATGTCATGACCTACTCCTACTTCAGCTTCAGTGGTCAGTTCTACAATAAGATCAATGGAGTGCCAATGGGACTGCTGCTTTCGCCCATTATCAATTCCACATGGAGGACTTCATAAGAAAAAGCATGAATGAAATTGTCCACAAGCACCTCTGCTGGTTTCATTATATAGATGACATCTTTGTAATCTGGCCCACAAATTGAGGAAGATGGAAAAGTTTTTGGAGCAACTCAGAAATGCCAACCAGAACATCCAACTCACTACCAAGAAAGAGAGAGATGGCAACCTTCCCTGCCTTTACATTGACATTTACAGGAGACATAATTGCTCACTGGGCCAAAGAATTCACCAGAAATTCACCCACACCAACCTCTGCCTAAAATCCAGATTACATTCCCAATCCCCAACAAGCATATCTTCCTTTCCACCTCGGTACACATGCCCAAGTCCTATGCAACCACCACAGCTTCCAGGATAGGGTTGAGTTCCTCAAGGTCACTTTCAGGAAGAAGGCATACAGCCAGAAATACATATGTCAAACCCTCAAGCCATCAGTGAGGACCACTAACTAGACCAAGTGAGATGCCACTCTCAGTTATCTTCCCACTGTAAATCCAGATGACCTTACATGAAATTAGCAGGATGCTGTTCAGACATAACATTAAAAGTATTGACTTTGCCCTTTGAAAGATGACCTGGAACTGAGGATTTCAGGTGTTTACAGCATCCACTGCAAATGTGGTCAGATCTACATTGGACAGGAAGGCTGATCTGTTGAGACCAAGGTAAAAGAATATCACTGGCACATCTGTCTTGGGCAATTTGACAAGTCCACTGGTCCAGAGCTGCACTTAAACCAGGAACATTACATCTGATCTCCAAGGCATTGAAATCCTCCCCACATAAGCCCACTAAGTGGACTGCATCAGAAGGTGACTGAGACTGAGCTCCAACCTGACAACATTACCAAGGAGGGCTGCCTGATCTCAGCAGGTGATGGAAATCCCACATTCATTCCCTGATATGGCACAGGAGGCCTGCTCAAGACGGCAAGTTAATTATGGTCCTGCTTATACCCATGGGCCCCTGGCACTTCAATAATGCTCCTAACTTCACCTTTAATACACCCCTGACCACCATTATGTTGCTCTGGTGAAAACCTAAAAGTGATACTGAAGCCTGAGCCACTTCATTTAATTTACCTTATTTAAATCCACTTCCTTTAAAATCTTTTTATTTACTTTTATCAGAATTTTATCTTTGTGTTTTACTTTGTTTTATTCATGCTTAACATACCCCCTACCTCCCAGGATCATCCCAAAAGGCTCCACACTCCTACTGCATCCCCAATACCAAACTACAATCTTAATATTTTCAGAGTGGTAATAATTAAATGCTACTCCCCAACCATCTCCTGATCATTACTGTGTAACTTAACCCTCACTCCTGACCTCCAGCAAGCACTATAAATATCCCTGCCAATAGGCCTACAGTAAGGACCTCCTCCAGTACATACCACTATCACTCGAACTGGCTAGCCACCAAAACTGTCCATTCCCTACCTTCATCACCCATACCTATATAATACACCTGATCTTCCTGTCAGGCTGCTCTTCTTGGACTACTTGAAATATGAAGGTACTATAACTCTTCGAAACATCAGAACTATTTACCAGACACAGCATAAAATCCCAGCAAACTCAGATCTTAGCTGCTTAACTGGTCACAAAATTTCATTTTATAGAACAAAAAGGCTCACTAAAATGTTGAAAAAATCTATTTTACAGTCCCTATTCTAAACCAATTTAATCTATTCCACACCATCTCATCCTGCTTCTGTACTATCTATTTTCATGTCACCTTCTCATCACTGCATATGTCTTAAAAGTCAGCTTTCCTTGAAGGTTTTCAAACAAAATTTTGTAACAGAATAAAATTCTAAAAAACGTGAATGGCATTGAAAAATTAAGAAGCACATTAGCACAACAGCATACACGGAATGGCAAATAATGTCATATATAACAATCAAGACTAAACATGTGGAACAATACTAATTCCTCACCATGTCACATGGTATATGACAATAACTACTACTTGCCTAAGAAACTACTACTCTGAGTTCAACTGACATATTAAATCTAATCTTCTTTAATATCTAATAAGAGGTAAACATTGTATGGTCCAATGGAGAATTTATATTTCATCTATAAAGACATTCTTATACCAGCAAAAAGAACAGAATAAAAATTCTACTTAGATCTGTAGCATGTACAAATTTATTGCATTGCCATATTCTGCATACAAATTACATTTTTTTTAAAAAAATTAGGGCACCTCCTCCTTGTAAAGAACCTCATATGACATCTTTCCCTCAAAATCTTGTCACAAAAATTCAAGTTCTGCTACCACATGTTTTGCTATTTATGCATTAATGTGTCTCATAAGGCTACTAGCATTGTATTCCGCAACACTACTTCAACTGAGGTACAGTCAACAATATGACACTTCTAACATTGGGTTGTCAGTGAAAAGTGACATATTTGCATGATTTCATTGGAATCTTGCTCAGTACTTTACACTCATTTGCAACATCGTTAAATTTATCACACTTATTAAAAAGTTACACAGTTACGATTATGATGAATTATTTACCTTGTGTATGGGAGACACTGTAATATCATCCACACGGTATCTCACTTCATTATGGCCTTGCATAAAAGCTGGAAAAGTACAACACACACTTTAAAAGGGGAAGTGATACACACTAAGTTACGGCGACCATGCACAACACAAAATATAATAACATAAAAAACGATAGCATGCAAAATAACCAATGAACGAATGAATTAAATGGGTAAAAGGTTCCATTATTTAACATATTTGAAAAATGACACGAACTACAATATCACCACATATATGTATTATTTTCCCTTTTCCTCACCATGACTCTTTCCATGTATTGTCATCTTAGTTTTTACAACCACTTCCAGTAATGTTATGAGAAATATAAAACACCAAACCGTGTGTTCAACCATTCTCAGTTCCATATTTGACGATTTCGACGAACAGACAAACGGCGGCCATAACACTATCGATTTGTTATCCAGGAACTCGATAATTACGTCGATTCACCACTCGCACACGCAACACGCTGGCGACAATGACTCTGTCGATAAGACGCAACCACCGCAACACAACCCAAAATTAAACGTTACTGTGTATACATGCCTAGACAATTTTTAAATCCTGATACTGCAAAGAAACCTACATTCACTCCATTTCGGGCAAAGTCTCGTTTAAAACGCATCCAGTAAATGCAAGTATTCTGGAGTTTCTTTCAAACAGAATGCAAATGCCCATAGAAACACAGCATTTCTTAGCACAGTCAACAGAGCCTGTGTAAGTAAATATACCATAAGCAGAAAAGCTCATGTTTAGGGGAGGTACGAAAAATATGTTTCACAGTACTACTTACTTACTCCATGGAGACCTTCTTGTGGCGCTAACTGAAGGTTTATTACAGTGTTTACAAGATCCGGTCACCTGTCCCTATCCTGAGCCAGATCAATCCAGTCCATGCCTCCACACCTCACTTCCTAAATATCCATTTTAATATAATCCTCCCATATGTGCCTGGATCTTCCAAGTGGTCTGTTTCACTTAGGTTTTCCCACCAACACTCTGCATATGCCCCTACTCTCCCCATATGTGCTACATGCCCCACCCACTTCACTCTTCTTGATTTGATCACCTGAACAATATTGGGCGAGGCGTACGGATCAATCAGCTCCTCATCATATACTTTTCTCCACTCCCCTATTACCTTGTCTCTCTTAGGCCCAAATATTCTCCTCAGCACCCTAAACTCAACACCCTCAGTCTACATACCTCAATGTGAGTGGCCAAATTTCATACCCATGCAAAACAAGAGGCAAAATTATAGTTCTGTGTATCTTAATCTTTATATTTTTAGGTAGCAAACTGGAAGACAGAAGATTCTGCACCGAATGATAGCAAACATTCTCTGACTTCAAACAGCTCTTAATTCTCTAAATTCTTACTGAATAGAATTTTGATTCGTTTGGGTTGTTCCCAAACATATGAAATGTTCCGCTGTTTCAAAGGAACTATTATCAGTCTTCATATTGTGACTTCGTCCTGCATTCTGATTTCGAGACTTGCCCATGTAATTAGTTTTATCAGCTTTTACTTCTAGTCCAGTCTCCGTAATAGCAACTACTAAAGCTTCTGAGTTGCACAGTATTAGAGCTTTTTATGGCAATACTTATGTATATCACACTCTCCTGAGACATGGCAATGTGTAGTCTGGTGGTTACAAATGCTTCAGAAAAACCTACTGTTCCATAAATTGTGATTGTTGTACATCAGAACTCTTGCAAATACACTAGGCATGGCACATTGCAGACTGCAAGCTGAATTGTTGGCCTACGATAACTTTCAACATGATCCACCTATCATTACTAACATGACCTTCCAATGATTTTTTATTCTCACTTACACTACAGCAGCCTATAGAGAATGTATTGTAATCAAAAGAAGACAACAATACTTATGCAGGGAATGGAATGGTTGAAGATGTTTATATAAATGCAAGTTTTGAGAATCACTATGCAGGTAGTTACTTTACACACAACCGGCTACACATCATCAAAGTCCACTCTGTCCACTCCAAATTAAGTATAATTTGTGAAAGCACCAAAGTTTAAAGCACTGTGTCCATATTTCTTAATGTTACTTTTGTCTTCTAATAAACACACAGGGGAGAGGGGACATATTAGTACTGGAGGCAGATGTGAACATTTGTTATTCCTCACCAGATGCTTGGAAAATGACCATTCTGCTCCACAAATGTTGGCAACACCATGCTACAACTGTGTCACTTGCTGCCTGCCATTTAAATTGCATTGTTGTTTTTGCAAGTTGATGTTATGTTTTGGCATGTCACGCATGAATTTATACTTTTTTGAAACTTAAGCTTTTGCTATCTTTTTGTCACCACTGCAGAACTTCTTCAATGCCTGCCTGGTAAGTACTTTTAATGGTCTTTATCAATATTAGTGCAAATCATGAGAACACAACTTCTCATTCTTAAATCTGTTTTTGTTAAAAGGTGTCATATGGGGCAGATCTGAGCAATGACTATGGGGCAGATACAAACACGTTGCATACTACCCCTTCATTTCATTTCATGTCATTTGGCCTTTTCTGTAAATGGAACAATAAATATATAATACGTACATACATCCATTATACACACAATGTTTTTAAATGTAACACCTAAGTTGTTTATGTTAAATGAGATAAAAGCCGAATATGTTGCTAAACAAATGTAAAAGTATTACTGTTTTATAAACTATTATTTCTATTTTGTTGTAGACTTAATATGGTGCAAACACATAAAAGACAAAGAGAGATGTATGTAAATGAAGAAAGAAAGGAGAAGGCTATACCAGCTGTCCTGAATAGGATGACATTGCAAACTGCAGCTAATTTGTTCGAAAGAAAGAAAACCCGAAGAAGAGAGACTTCTCATCAAAGTAAGCTGTTAATCTAGTATTCACAACACAGAAAGAAGATATGCTGAAGAAATACATAATTAAATGCTCAAGAATGAAGTATGGGCTCAATTATACAGAGATCCATCAGTTAGCTTTTGATGATGCTAAAAAACTTGATTCCTGCCCACAGAAATGGCAAGAGGTGGGCTTGGAGTGGGTTAAATGTTTCATGAAACATCACCCTCATCTTTCTCTAAGAAAACCTGAGAACACTAGTCTGGCAAGAGCCACTGGTTCCAACCAACATAATGTCACACAAAGTTCCATCATGACTACAAGGAACTGCATGTACACTTCAAATTCACTAGTGACCAGATCTATAACCTCAATGAAACTGGAGTGACAACAGTTGTTCCAGCACAGGAGTCAAGCAATTTAGACAAGTGGTATCTGCAGTGAAAGGCCAATTGATAACAGTCTGGACTATCATTAATGCCACAGAAAATTCTCAATCACCTGTTCCCCCCCCCACTAAAATGCATGATGTACAAGAAGAAAATCAATGCACCAGGACTCTTGTCTGGTCAAATGCCCAACAAGTGGATGGATGAGACGTCCTTTTTTTTTAACTGATGGAGGAGATCAAGAAGAATACTTGCCATAGCAAAGAAGAATGCATCCTGATACTTTTCAACAATCATGAGAGCTAATGCACACTTCAGGCAATACTTTGTTGTAGAAAGAATGGCATTGTCATGTATACCTTCTCACCTCACTGTATTCACCAACTCCAGCCACTGGACATAGCAGTGATGGGTCCATTCAAAACGAAATTGGCATAAGAACAGAACAGCTGGCTGTTGAGTAATCCAGGATAAGACAACTGCAATACACAGCTCTCCTGGTATTATCAGAGATGCCTATGACCTCTCATTTACTCAAGTAAACATAAAAACCAGCTTCAAGACAAGAGGAGTGTGGTCTTGTGACACCACTGTGTTTACTGTTGAGGATTTTGAAAGTTCTGCTGTGACAGACAGGCCAACAACAAGCAATGAACTTAGCAGTTTGATGGTTGAGTCACCAGCAGCAACTCTGACAGAAGGTCTTTGCCATGCTGCTATAACCACAGCCTCTAAAGTATCATGATCTTCTAGTAGTCTTGATATCATGAATTCATCAACTAGCTCTTCCATTAATGTAGTTCACAACACGTCACCTTTAGCAGGTCCTTCCAGTGATGTTAATATCCCAGATACATGTATATAGATCTTGGCCTACTATTCCAACACCAGTGTCTGTACGGCCTTATCCAAAAGCTCCTAAGAGGAAAGAAACTATTAGGAGAAGAATGAGTGGAAAGTCCCGAAATCTGAAAGTGACTCAAGAAATAAACTGGATTGTGGCTGAACATAATGAGAGATTAAAGAAGATGATGAGACAAGGAGAAGGCTTATGAGAGAAGAAAAATGGAAACAAGAAAAAAACTTTTTGAAGAGGACTTAGGTGCAAGCAGTGAGGACATCTCTGCCAGTAACTTCAACAGAGATAGCAAAAATGAATCCCTATCTATAGGAGATACTGACAAAGGTGCTGACCAAATAACCATTAAAGATGTGAAGATTGCTGATATTGAAACAAATGGCTGTCTTGGTTCAATTTGTGCAAGAACCAACACTTGCATTACATTGCTCAAGTTGCTCAGAACAATCCGATGTCAGAAGAATGCATTGTCAAGTTTTTGAAAAAGAAATTTAACTTCCTCAGTGTGAAGACAAATGATCAGTTCCTGTGAATGACACAGTTTCCAAGTACCAGGAAAGACTGAAAGAATTCAGTGATTATCTTTTTTCAGTTGATGTATCCAATATAAAAATGGGATAAATGTTTCAGTCTCTTCTTACTTTTACATTTCTGTATCCTTTGCCCAGTGTATAAGTGAAGCATACTTCTTCATATTTTTTTCCACTTGTGTATATAGTGGCATTTGTTACTATTAAGAACAACTGTTCAACGGTTCCCCATGTTTGTTCAGGTGTAACCCCCCCCCCCCCCCCCCCCCCCCCGGCCAAAAAAAAAAACAAAAAAAAACCCAGATTAACCTCCGCTTCACAATCTTTAAATGAAAAAAAAAA
>Ga0123352_10012050_pt1 | contig 13654 bp, 2 predicted proteins | sample TergutLab28metaG_FD_89700 | JGI IMG/M metagenome (GOLD analysis project Ga0123352, IMG submission 89700) | Labiotermes labralis P1 segment gut microbial communities from Petit-Saut dam, French Guiana - Lab288 P1 | ecosystem: Host-associated > Arthropoda: Insects > Digestive system > Gut ...
CGAGGCTGAGTGGACCCCGTTCCAGACCCACTACTACTCAGAAAATCTGGTAGCGCCGGGGATCGAACCCGGGACCTCTGTATCTGTAGCAAGAAACTCTGACCACTAGACCACAGAGGCGGTAACTTACATACATACCTACCTTACCTACATTCATATACATACATACACACACACACTTTATTCTTGCCCTGCAGTCATAAGAAAAATATACCTTTCTTGTTCAAGGGCGATACGATTTCGAGAACAGGTTTTCGTACAACTCAACCATGTGGCGAAAGGGGCCTTTTCAAAGGGGGTATTCAATTTTTCTTTTTATAAAAATTGAAGGAATGAGCCAGTTAACTGAAATTCATATCAATAAACTAAAGATTACTTTTATCCATCTGACTGTAACAAAAATAAATGTTTCCAGAGAGGAAGCAGAGCATGTGGCCTACAAAAATTGAATTTGTTCACAAAGAGCAGAACTAAAGTGTTTGTGATTTTGTCCAAAATAATTTCAGGTAGAAGGAAATGTTATCTTTGCTTCTCTGTTTTTAGTCGGAAAAAAGCAACGCAATTTAATTATCTAGCTCCGTTACCACAAAGAAACTAATTAGAGAATAATTGTTTTTCTTACTTTATTGACAGTGTTTTGTCATGACTTGTTTTCCGAGGTACTTCACAACGCTCAGCCAACTACAAATTCACACACGTAGTTTCGAAAGTTGGGGTGGTCTTTAAAGAGCGTATTGAATATACTCAAATAAAGAGTTTGTATGTAAAGAGCTAGGCATACATGGCCATAAAGAGAATTACTAATACGACCAGAGACGTTATTTTTAACACACGTATTTTAGACGGGCTTCGAAATTGGCAACTCTGGAATGCTAATCAACAGCGCTAAACTGTCCATCATATCCACCGCTACGATCACGGTCAATTATGTTGTATGGTTAATTCTGATAAGAAAGTTTCAATAGTAAAAACTGTCGTTGAAATAAATATTGTAATAAGCCCTTATACGAAAGTGTAGGGCATACTTTTGGATCAAGAGGTGGAAGACTTAAAAAAACTAAGCCAGATTTATTGAGATTCATATTGTTAAATTTTATGTCACGTAAACGCTAGGAAATATCAAAATCTGCGTATATTAACTTTTAAGGACGAAACTGTATTCGTCTGTTTTAAAGGCCCAGCTCGTACCGCGCAGTAAACACTCTCTGCTTCGTTATAGAAACCGGTAAGTCAATGATGTAAAGAGAAATAACCGCTGTTTGTTCCGAGATCCACGCAAAACACATAAATGCAATGTGGGGTGAACAAAGAATTTACGAAAGTTAAACCTGGTGGTGCATAAAGTAAGTCTCAGGCTTTAAAATGTTAAACTCGTAAGTTCTATCGGCGAGAGCCACTTGTCCTTGCGGAAAGTTTTCAGAGAATGGTGCCTCAAAAACGCCAAACGAATTACTCTACACTAAAAAAATCGCTATAAATTAGGTTCAATATTCAAAATTCAAAGGCACCACGGTCTTTGCGAGTGTGTGTGTGTGTGTGCGTGCGTGCGTGCGTGGCTATATCAGCTATAGCAATACCTTTATGATGTGTCAAAGGGACCAACAACGTCTTTAAAATAATATAATCTGTATTATTATCACTAAAACCGCCATAATCCGAGACAGGTATAAGTCATGCTGTAAATTTCATGCCACAAGACAAGAGCTTAGATCACACCTGTTACAAATTGCCTAACTCCATAGTGCGGAGTCCTTCTTGAGAAGCTAACAGCACCATTCCTAGTGAATAATTTCCCATTCCCAACCTTTTACGGATCCCAAAATTTCATAACCGTCCTGACAAGTGTCCGTCAGTTATCCTTGTCCTGGCCTGAATGAAATCCACGTCACCCAATTCCATTACCTCAAAATCCATTTAATAATATCGCTGCCTGTACTGTCCCTTTTCGTAGGGTTTCCACGTTTAAACTTTCTGTGTATTTTCTATGCCCCCATACTTGTCACGTATCACACAATTTCATTATCCTTGATTTATTTACTTAAACAATATTTGTATAATTATTATTTATTGTGTATTAATGAATTAATGGCCTTTAATGAAATGTTTACGGCCATGTAACATTGATACCTAAGGAAATTAAACTTCATTCTATTAAACAGAAATTTTTTTGTAATTATACAATTAAAATAATATTATGGACTAAAGACAGAATGAATAATTATGCATGTACATTGAAAATTGCAATTTAAAGGAACTATTTAAACAATCCATTAAAATAAATAATTCAGAAAGTACTATTGAATAAAAATTTAAATTTTCTCAACGAGTGGATAATCTTATACTCAACTTAGAAGAAATCTAGACTATTAAGTTTTGAGGTAAACTAAACCACTTTTAATTTCTTGAGACCTGCAAATTCCTACTGAAGTTCCTTAAGCCAATCGAAGAAAAATTTCATTAAAACATCTCCTTATCAATAAAATAAACTTTTGTTGTAATTCCAGTCAATAAACTTCGTATATGTTATGTCACAATTCAATCTTATTTTATATCGCTATATTCTTCTTTCAAAATCAGAAATCCTGCTGTAACGCAGGTAGTCAGAGACCGGTTTCCCATCCCGAAGCACAACTTCAGGTCTAGGCCAACCTATATTTGATGAGTGGTGGAAAGCTTGGCACTGGAACAAGTTTTTCTCAGAGTAATGCGATTTTCCTTTGTCAGCACCATTCTCTTAGCATGCGATAGCGTTGTTAAATACACTTAAAGAAGCAACTCTTCAAAATGAAGACACGTACCATCTGTTCAGCCACAGGTTATCACAAAATAACATCCTTATCTATTTAACAACAAATACTTCCCAAACATTGCTTTGTATTCCTTGAACGAATGACTCTGTAGCATGAAGAGGTTACGCGGTATGAAATACGACTATGAAATGTCAAACTTGTATAAAATGCAGCGTGGAAGATGAAGTTAAAATTGTTGTAATCTGTAAAATATATTAAAAGACCAACAGATGCATTTGGTTTATGGATGCAATAAAATTACATCCACAGAAGCAAAGTGCATTTTTTATATTTTCATATATTTTATGCATCTGATTACTGCAGGGAGCCTACAGCACTTCAAACTGTCTTGATGTGTTCAAGTGTAATGCCCTGCCAAAATTGTTTTGAAGAAGCTACAGTAAAATACGGAGTCAAGTAAAGTTGGGGCAAGACTAAAAGCCATTACCCTCCCAAAATAAGTCGGATAAATTATGCAGGGGTGCTGATAAGTCTTTAGCCCGACCAGGAAGGAAACAAGCTACATTCCTCGCATTTTATTAAACTTGGAGGTTCATTACCACATTCACAAGAGTCCACCACCTGTCCCTACCCTAGCCAGATCAATCCATTCCTCTGCCCATTACAGTTTTGACAGGCGCAGCTTTTTTTCCTTCCTGGTCGGGCTAAGGACTTATCAGCATCCCAGTAGCTGGAGATAACAGGCTCATCCATAATCTGCCTCTAAATAAACATAAGAAATATTTGACTGGCCCATTTAAATTAATCATCCCTTAAATTAACGAAAGTAATATTTTCCAATTTAATGTCTCTTCCTAACCGGTCTACCAACATTTCTTAAAAACGTGTCCATAATCATTTGTTGTAACTAATTTTCGATGTTGAAGTTTATTGAAAACCTGTTAGGAGAAATCGCCTACTAACGGCGATAAATTTTCAGTATTCATTGGCATTCTTCATTATTAGTGGCAGCTGCCTTCACTGCAACTTTAACTCTACTGTCCGTACAACGTTAACTGTAAGATTACCAGCACAGAACGGCGGTCTCCTTGAACAGCTTCCCGAAAGCCTCTTCTATCCTGCTGTCACCCTTCAAGCAGATATTCTGCCTTCGTGCGGTGGCCATTGCAACATAAGGTGTTACGCTTGGCGAGGTGGTAAGCATTGTTCCTTCTCGCCCTGATCTTCACATAACTGTGCTGATAAGGAAGCTATAATGTAGCCACGGAAACTCGAAAACACGAAAGTGAGAAGAAGGTCCGTGTCTAGACATGGCTGCTGGGGTTACTCAAATAGATCCGTGTGCACCAGAGGTTTACGCTACTGTCATGGTCTTTCGAAACCATGCCATTGTCTTATTTCATGAAACAAACTGTGCCACTTTCCTTTATCTTTTACTTCCACCCATTCAAGGAAGGAAGCTAGGATTTGCGTCTCTCTTCCAACGTCCAGCTTTAAGAATATCTGGCCTTCTGTGTGGCTCAGAATCTTCCTGAAACTCTAGAAAATCTTACATCATTTTGTCACACACTAGTCTCTTTCGGACAACCTATTGAAATGGCAAATTACTGACAATGAAATCTGGGATAATTGGAGTAATTGTGATACTTTAATTAACTATAGATTTATAACATTTAAAACTGATGTCATTAATCAACATGAGAAGTATCTTAGTTTAAAAAAATTATGGGCTTTGCAAGTAAATATTAATATGTCAGTTCTGAAAACATTTTGTTAAACTTTGTTATTCTCCGTAATGTTACCGATGATCCTGGTTCGAAGCCAGATCAAAAATATGTTCCGCGGGGAGACAGGCAAAATTACGTGGGAAGAATAAAGTAAAATTTAGGACTTCCAGCAAAAAAATTTCGCTTGTGTGCAATATACTGTTATGTTGTGAGGGTGTGGACTGCAAGGTTACTGGTATTACGTTTATGGCTGTGTTTATCACGCGAAGGGATGCGACATGCTTTTCGCTAGGGTTACAAACATATTGCCGCTCTGTCTCCCTGGGAACAGCACATTCTATGCCCCCTTCGGCATACATCAATCAGACAGGTTTTATGCTTGATGAGAGTAGAGGCCGTGAAGCTAGCTCAGGCTGGGTTCGGGAATTTCTTAGCGGACACTCGTGCGAGCAGGTTGAAGGGGAAACGTGACGATAATAAAGAAGTGTATTTTAATGATACAATTTCTAAGAGTGCCGGACAAAAATAAATTGATTGGGAATATTAAAGTATAAAAACTGTCTTGACTGTGAGAATGAAACTAAAGAGGCCTAACCACAAATATCCTTCTTGTCATCTAGTCGGTATACACTTAACGTTTCCTGTGACCACCACGCGTTATATTTCCTGGGTGGAGTTCGTGTTCCCGTCTTTGAGATTTAGCCGGTTACAGTAGCCTTAATTAAAAATGCCGTTTCTAGTGCACAGCATATGGTAAGACACTGTGCTAAGTGTAAATTTAAATATCATAGTCTAATGACGAATGTAAGGGTATGAATACTACGTCACTTTTATATAGCTACTTTTTATGTCTTCTTTTTGGGGTTATGACAGTACTGCGACTATACGAACTAACTAACAATAATAAATTCTAATTTTTTATGTCAAAACACGAAAGCCGTTGCCGATTCAGTAGCACCTAAAGCTTCGATAAAAGAAATTCTTTTAGAATGGAGCCGAAATATCCGAAGCAGAAACGACGAGTGGTGATAAGAATTCTGGGCAGCCATCCACTAAAACGCGTTCATATTAAACAGCAGAACGAGAAGTGTGCCCGGGACAATCGATAATCTTTACCAAAAAAGTTTTATCTTAAAGAAGCACCACTTGTAGGCAGAATCCTTGACAGAACAGCAACATTTCTGATAAGAAATGAAACCATAAACGAATGCGTGTCGGTATAGTCGATCACAGAACCGAAAATTGAAAGCCGATTCTCCTTAACGCTAAAGAAGAGTGCTAACCGTGACGCCACGAGTGCCGCAGCTGACCTGCCCTGTTGGGTAACTGGTTTCAGCGTCAGTAGAGCACGTTTTGAAAAGTGATGGCACACGCGCAGAAACCAGATTTCGTCTTTCAGCGAAAAGGACGAGTCCATTTAAATTGGCGGGGGGGTCAATTCAGTCGACTACTGGCAGCCGAGGTGTGCGCATCAGCGGTAGTAATGCTGGATACACCATGTTCCGAGGTAGAGTGCAAGACTACTGGCTACCCACTCCACTCGCATGTTTCCCTTTCATTTCCCCTACCATGCGTCACCTTGTGCCATCAGGTTTCAACTGGACTCTACTACCAATACGACAGCCCTCTTAACTTCTAAGGTAGGAAAAATCGCCGTTATTTTTCTTCGTATTGATAAAATTCGTGAGGCGATACGTTCCTAAAAATACTTCACTGTATATTGCATTTTATAACGCACATCGGAAATAATACAAGGAGCAGAAACATTTCGATTTAACGTCAATGTACAATGTTTCAGTAAGATCGAACTTGGAAGAGTACGGTAACACCTTAAACACAAATTTCCGAAGTAGAAAACGGAGCCAAAATTTTGACGGTATCTTCTGAACCTACATTACACCGCGCCAAGACAAGTTGTTTTCAACATTACGTTTTTGAGCAGCCACAATAAACCCAAAGCCCTGGCATTACACACACACACACACACACACACACACATATATATATATATATATATATATATATATATAAGAGGAAATCAAAGGTTCGCACTAACAAATAGTGTCATCGGAAGTTTGAGCATTCAAATCCCAGATAATTCTGCCCCGTGGGAATAATTACTAACTAGTATATTACCAAGTCAAATATGCAAACGTAAGTGCACACACACACACACACATATTACTATAACAAAGGCAGACACGTATTCATTTACAGGAAAGAACAACAAGCAATAATTTTTGACAGAAGCCATCCCGTTGTGCAATAATAATTGTATAATATATTACACACCGTCAGTACACAACAACATCAATATAGTAATGTAATGTATGCAATAGTGGAATGTGAACGAAATGGGATCTCATTGAGTACTGTACCTTAAACAAAATGTTCTTTATTAGCCTGATGATGACCGTTTAGGTCGAAACATGTAGTCATAGTGTAACCTACTGCATACATTATATTACTATATTGATGTTGTTGTGTACTGACGGTATATAATATATTATACAAGCAACAATTCATTCAATCAGCAGTGACAGGAAATTCACAGTAACCAATTTGACGCCCCATTCAATTACACTTATAAGGGGACAATGCTAACACAGAAATAGAGCAGTCAATTTAAGTTGGAACTCATAATATAGAAGGGGGTCAGTAGTCTCCTCATGCCGACTCTCAATCGAGAACCCAGAAAACGCTAACGATGATTCTCGCTACACAGACGGCCCTGTAGGCAAGATAACACCAAAACAAAGCATAAACTAAAGCCTCAAAAACCAAATCAAACGAAAATACATACTAAGAGACGCGTGTCAGCTTCCACAGCAATAAGACTACGAGACTGCGAAAGAGTGAGACGCTGTCTTCCCCAACCAGGCCCGCCAGCTTCAGTCCCAAAGACCGAACCTAACCTAACCTCCACCCACTCCCATGTAGTGTCGAATCACCGAACGATGCCCATATAAGAATCGAAAACTTCAAAAAATATCGATCCGCAAGAATGCTTTGCTTCGTACAGCCAATGGATGGATTAATCGGCTCAACAAATAAATAATATGCAGTTATGAAATGCTGCATTGGCATATGTATGAAATGTCTGATAATTCGTGACCGAATGTATGGCCCACTAAGAAAATTTTGGAAGGGTTTACAAACTATAGTAACTGTAGCCGTATACAATACCTAGTCCATTCGTGAAGCTCGATCTGTTAGGGGGTGCAAATGTCACTCGAACTCAACGAAGAAAAGTGCCACTGACCTGTCGTAAGGCACTACATATTCATAAGCTACAAAGGGCTAAGGGAAAGGGGTAAAAAAACTCCTCCAAATACAAACACATGAAGTTGTGCCATTGTTCTAAATACTCAGTTCAGCTTCTGAAATTTCTTGAGCGCTGGGAGGAGCAGTTAATTAGCTCTTGCGGTAAATGTTCAAAAGCACAGAAAATAGCACACAGCTACAATGTTGAAGGCCGATCAAATCCCAGTTAATAAAAACTCAATGTACCTGCCAGCATACGTTAGAAAATATTATAAAATATCGGGACTACAGCAGTAATTTTAAAAACGTAAATCATTCTTCATGGTAAATTACATATGACACAGGGTATAAATGTCAAAATATTTTATTTTATAACTTTCTTCTTCTTGAATTCTCACGTATTATCTCAGCTGTAAGGAATGAAGCGTCAGATGTTCAATAAAATCTGCCGCTAGGTTGCAGCACTGGCGCTGCAGAGATATCATTCATGACGACGAGACAGCAGGTCACAGCCCCTTGGAGCTTCGCCAGACAGCGAATAGCGCGACACATTCTTCTGACCTTTAGCAGTTTAAAAATTCAGAGTGGCGCAGTCCAATGCAGTGTAAGATATAAAAAAAAAAATACGGCGCAATTGAGGATATATATATATATATATAACTGTGCAGAAACATTGATTGTAATGCAGCTTCGTTTATCTGATACTACCGAAAATAAATTCAGCTGCCACTGAAGGTCAAGTTTTAAAAAATATTCAGTTTGCAAGGTTGTGAGGCCGAATATCTATCGGAGATGGTCTACTCAGTTCCGATCGTGTAAAACTTTAAGATTATTTTAAAGTAACCTTGAGACTGGTGTTTACAGTTTTATGTATTTATGTAACGGTAATATTCGTAGTACCAGGAAACAGAATTACGCGTTTACAAAAACAGCAGCCCTCAACTAAACAATTCTAATATAAAATCCCATGGAGTGGAGTTTTTAAGAGAAACTTATGATCGTCCATTTATTCAAGAAATTTCAAGCCTTCTGTAGAAACCGAACGTCCATCACCATGTCTAAAACAACACACCATCAGAATAAGGCCAAGTGCATCTGTGCCAAAATTTCCAATTTCAAAGTTTGAACAATATCACCTAGTATACTGTTTTGTTCTTTGAGTTTTTTCTTCCAAATTTGTTGACTAATTCAGTATCCAAATGAAGCAGAAGCTGTAGCGAAGTGGAAATATTGACATTCTTGTAATTACCAGAATCTTTACTCAGTATTTCAAGTTTTATTTGAAATTTTGCCCAAACTGATAATTTCAGAATCTCCCAATCTTCTATCGCATATCTTTCTACTATACCGACTTCGTTATTCCGGCTTGTGTATTTAGAAAACTGTTATAAAAATAAATAAGATTTTCATTTTTATGCAAACATTATATAAAGATAACCCCAGGAGAAAATTTTTCATATCCTATAGTAGTATAAAGATTTTTTTTAAATTTTTAAGCAAACCAGAAAATCCTTAGGATTTTAAACTGATATTCCGACCAGACCTCATACGTGTTCTTTCAGAGTACACTTCGAAATTATTACCGGTAACAAACAGCCCGCCTGACACCATCATGAAATTCCTTGACGTTTACCTACGTTAGACTCCCCAACTCATTAAGTTTTGGAGAGTTTAGTTTGTATAAAAACAAGTGGGAATATTTTAGCGAAACATCAGCTTGGAAACACATAGTGGGAATAAGTTGTTGCTTACTGTTGCGTAGGTCTAAGATCCAAGTATTTATCTGGAATGACCACGTAAATTAATAACAAAGATCTTGTTTTCCCTTAAGTTCGAGGACTTTTAGAAATAGATACGGGATTTTTAGCATCCATTTAAAATCTTTTAACTAGAAATCATGCAGGTGAAATGACAAACATAAATGCATAGAAATTTTTATACTTTTCTTTCTGAGTATATTAAATAAGCTAACTCGACTGGAAGGGCCAACATATTTGTACTCTCAAAACGACAGGATCCTCGGTTCGACAAGAAAATGTTATCCCTTAACCCGAAGATATTGTTTGATGTTCACAAGTTCCTTCCACTGGATCCTATCCAGAATCATCAGATTCCAGTCCACAACCATATACCGTTGTTCAAGTGAGAACAGTTTTAGTGTTATTTTCTCATATAATTGTACATTTTGCAGTTGTCTTTCTTTCTCAAGATTCTGAAGAAATTATATATTTATTTTATTGTCCTCATAATAGGCTATTTTAAGTCACGATGTTTAAACACAGATCCTAAATATTGATAAAACAATACACACTATACAGAGTAGGACGTGATATAAATTCGGGGACGGACGGCGATGTATGTAGGCCCCTAGGAAAACATACTTAATGATATGCTGCAAATGAACATGAAAACAATCTAAATTTACAAATGATTTGCGAGGGATGTTGACATTTCAAATGATATCCAGTCCAAATTCGTGTAGCGTAAATACATCAATGTTTGTGAGCGAACGTGGAAGCCCACCTAATCTCTTTTGAAATAATGTGCTCAGGATTAAACGGATAAAGTAACAATTATATTTATCCGTCGAAATGACGGTAAAAGCGACAAGTTCATCTATTTGTTAAATCCAATGAAGGATAATATTTTGCAATAACATTGCTCCAAAACTTTTCTCTGTTATTCAGGGATTTGCCGATTGCAATCCGAGAAACCCGCATTAGAATTACTTATTATTTCGTGCTTAATCCAACGAAAATTACATTCATTACACGTTAATTATTATGTGATATCATGAAAAGCGATAGCTAAGAGCTCGGACGTATTTTGCTAATGGAGGCATGGACTACCAATAGTTACAAGATATATATATATATATATATATATATCTGATGAGAGAAGTTACAAATTGTCTAAACCAAGCAAGCTGAAAATATGTCAAACTTCTTGTGTCGGATCTTTCGAACTTGCCGAACTTAAAATTAAGAAGAATGTTTCGTTTATAACGATCTTTAATTCGCTTATTTTACATTTTTAAAACGTAATATGCGGTGATTTGGGGACAAGTCAGTAGTTGGGCCATTAGTTGCTGAATTCTCACCAAGAAGACGCGGCTTTTTCTCAAGATTGGTCAACGTGTGGTCTGAAGTTTACAAAGTGGCACTGACACAGAACCGTCTCTGATATACTATGGGTGCTTCTGTCAGTTGCCACTCCACCAGTTATCTACATTTATTCGTATATCATTCTGTCTGGTATTGTGGCCTCATTGGATGCTGCAGATCTGAGTTCCACTGTCACATAAAGTCAAGAATATAAAAAACGAAAGACGTGTGGACAGAGTGTGTTTTTACAGAAACTCTAAGCATGACAGTTATGTCTTGGCCGGTGTGAAGTAAAGGTTGTAAAGGCACCGAAAATTTTCAAGATAATCCACAAGTTGGTTCTGATCTTCGAACATGCCTACTAGAAAGCTTTTTCCACACGCTTCGTATTCCCACGCGCTGTCTAAGAACATAATGTTTGATTATACAAAAATATATTTTTGTATCGTGTTAGTACCTGCATGGGTGTGAAATATGGTCTCATTCATTAAGAGGAGGGCATAGGCAGATGGTGTTCGATAAAAGGGTGTTGAGAAAACAGTACATAATCCAATCAATACACGGCAGACGGAATTAAAAATTCGCGTATATTTCTCGGGCTAGCAGCCCCTTCAGTTAGTTTAACGGTGACGTAATTAATGTTTCGAGAACGATCTCCTTTCTCGTCACCAGGAAACTGAATCGTGATGAAGACAACAGAGACGATTTTCGAAGTATTAGATCACTGACCGTACAATCACCCGACGCGGCTGCTACCCCAGAAAGATTTATTGAAGGTGTATGAGCTGTACACGGAAAACAGGAGAGGAACATGGAAAAACTGCATAAAGGAGATCCTCGTGATTTGTACACCTCAGAAAAACTCGCGAGGTGATGCAAATATGGAGGAAAAGACATTTGAGCGTGCAGCACCTATAAGGATTTTGGTGAAAAATCTTGCAAATGTGAACACAAGGAAGACCTAGACGCAGATGGGTGAATGATACATAAATGGACTTTAAATAAGTAAAATGGAAATACGTGGAGTGTATTCATCTAGTTCAGGACAGGCAAATAAACCGCTGCGCGCTTTTTAAGAGAAAACATCAAGAAGTTATAAACACAATTGCTGTTTCATGGCTAGTTTCGTAAGTTGGTGATTATGGAGAAGTTGATATTAGATTGACTTTTATTTTGTTTACTTTTGTTTTGAGAAGATGCCAATAAATATTCGGATTCCATAAAATCCTGAATTGTCGTCATTGGCTGATAAGTTACTGGCCTGTCAACAAGCACCCAGCACCATGTAGTTTGTTTGTTGGTTGGTCAGTTTGTTTTGTATTGCTGGTTTGTTTGTTTGTTTGTTTTGTTTGTTTAATTAGTTACATATTTGTTTCGTGGGAAAGTTGGTCGGTTGGCAGTTATTATAGACTTAAAAAAAACCCTTTAGATATAAGAAGCAGTAGTAACATGAATCGGAGAATTTTACAGAAGAAAATTTCTTGTTAAAAAAAAACAAGCTGTAGGAGAAAAAATGGTAGCGGTCACTCTTGTTTTGGGGTTGTTTTGCGTGGCAGACAAGTACTGGGTAAATTTTAACCTTCGTGTATCCGTAAATAAAGAGCACTATTTATTTAATATTTGCATATTTGTTGTTTATTCCATAAACTCTGGAGGTTCTTCATTCATTTGATCATCACATACCCTAAAATGGTTCGACATTATTTGTTTTATAGTTTCCCTGCATTAGAAGTGTACAGATGGAAAACGACAGGTCCCAGAGGCGATGTTAGAACTGAAAAAATTTCCCATGTTTATCACTGACTAACAGAAACGCGCAGATTTAACAACCACATTATCCGTTTCCAATATAATGGATTTTTTTGTGAACGTTTAGTGGATAGGCTACTTTCGCTTATGCAAATGTGAAAGCGGCCCTTTTCAAAGTATCCTTCAATGCGTAGCGAAAATAATGTTATCGGGATACAAATCATTCATTGTCCCGCTTTTGACAGAACCTGATTTGCTTTCAGGTACACATTTTATTGGTATTTGTAGACTTCACTAACCACAACCAGTTCGATGAGAGTAACATGGGTTCGAGTTTTATATATATATATACACATACATACATACACACACATACATACATATATACATACATACCTACGTACCTACGTACATTACGTACATTACGTACATACATACATACATACACACACACACATATATACACACATACATACACACACACATACATACACACACACACACATACATGCACGCATGCATACATACATACATACATACACACACATACATACACACACACATACATACATACACACATACACATACACACATACATACATACATACATACATACATACACACACATACATACACACACACATACATACATACATACATACACACATACACATACACACATATATACACACATACATACACACACACATACATACATACACACACATACATACACACACACATACATACATACATACATACACACATATATACACACATACATACACACACACATACATACATACATACATACATACACACACATACATACACACACATACACACACACATATATACACACATACATACACACACACATACATGCACGCATGCATACATACATACATACACACACATACATACACACACACATACATACATACACACACACACATATATACACACATACATACACACACACAAACACACACACACACACGTACATACGTACATACATACATACACACACACACATATATACACACATACATACACACAC
>Ga0123352_10012054_pt1 | contig 13652 bp, 9 predicted proteins | sample TergutLab28metaG_FD_89700 | JGI IMG/M metagenome (GOLD analysis project Ga0123352, IMG submission 89700) | Labiotermes labralis P1 segment gut microbial communities from Petit-Saut dam, French Guiana - Lab288 P1 | ecosystem: Host-associated > Arthropoda: Insects > Digestive system > Gut ...
GTTGCGCTGACCACGTGACACCCCTCTATCCGCAAAAGTTGGCACTAACTTCGCCGACCGGCGACGGCCGCTCTGTCGGTATAGTTCGCGTGCGGACTAAGGCCACGGAGTTTAGTTTAGTTTTAACCCATAATTTAATTTATGATTTTAAATTCAAAATTTATTTCCTGCAATGGTTCGTAAGGAATCGGATTAATGTGCGTAAACTGTGGTTACGGATGGATAAACTCAGTTTCAAAGGCGCGGTGCCAAACTTCCGAGCAGGTGGAGGAGAATATACATTTAAGTAGCAGGAGCAGAAATCAATCTACTTAATCATGTATAAGAAGGAATTTAGAGTGCCTAAGAGAACTGCGTCAAATATGGCATTATTTATAATTTCAAACACAGCTGCATTCAAAAAAAAAATAATGCCGAACTGAACACCGACATCACCAAAATTCCTATTTTTTAAATTATTTGTTCATAAGAGAAGCACGCGTCATTTAAAAGGCGTCGCTGCCATTTATGTAACAACAGTGCTAGTGTCGAAAATTATATTATTCAAATGATACGGTAAATTAACTGCGTAATAACTTCAGAGGAAACGTGTGCCTGGACGAATTCCAACAACCACAAAACACCTCAATTGTGGCAGTCGTTGTCTCAGACGAGATTCGAAAATATATCTCTCTAACAAACATGTAGAAAGTTACATGAAGTAAGAAAACACTTGAAACAATACGGCGCCTACAAGAAGGGTTGAGAAATATTGATGGCATTTTCGTTCGGTTACCATTCCGGTACTGCTTGAAAACTACAGATGCACTTTGAATATATTCATGAAAGAGGAAGATTGATTTCTAAAGCTGAAAGTACTTTCTTACTTTGCTGCCTGACAGAAAGGATGATACGCTTGACATTTGTGGGTCAAGGGTTAGCTCGACACTTTCTACTTCACCATGAAGGAGACGAGTGACGAGTTCTTGGGAAGATGTCACGCGATGTCTCTACACAAAGTGCACCACTTGCATGAAATTTAACTTACGTCATGGGTTTCTAAACCTTACGTTGTTTGACTTTGGACTATATTCGAGGGTGTGTATAAAGAACACTAAGCAATGTAGGTCATGGTTATGGGACGCCTGCGGTATAAATTTCGAAACATTTATGTTCCATAAAGTGTATCCATTTTATTCTTTATCAGAACACGGCTCTGCCCTCTAGCTTAGTAGCGTTCATGTCTTCGTCCGACCGGCAAGAACGAGCACATTTCTGAAAGATACATATGGATCTCAGACTGCGAAGGACAGATAAAGGTTTTACCTGTGTAACATAATAATGACATATGGAGCAGTGGGAGTAAAGTTCCTTGCCCTCTTAATCTCGGTATTAGTATATAGAGGCGTGTAGTCATTTTCATGCCGCAACCACTTTACGTCCTTCGAAAGAGCCTTCAGTGGGTCCCAGATCCCGTCTTAAAGCTTTCACGAAGAGAAAATCTGCTGCCCCTGCCGATTAGAAAGAGGGTTACTCCGTCGTCCAAGCCCGTAAACGATACATTAAATGAGATATCCCGCCTCGAAACGTCAGATAAACACACACACACACACACACACACACACAAAAACCCGTACAAAAATAATTTACGACCGAAAATTTGAAATATTAAATTTCTATAATAATTAAGTTTCGACAATTGCAAACCACCCCAGTAGAAGAAATAGATACACAAAAACCACAAATTAACGAAATAAATAAACTATATATGTAACCATATTATGAAGTGGCGAAATCATCTTTACATGTCAATCTCGTCGTTTGCAGTGTTAAAATATATTATTAACGAAAGTAAGATAACCAAAACACATAGTTGTTATGTTCTACTATTTCAGTAAATATAATGACGTGCACAACTGGATCATAGCAAAGGCATAAATATTGAAAACTGCACAAAACGCTCTAACCAAATAAGCAATAGTTATTACGTCGTGTACTGTCTGGTTTAAGTCTGAGGACCCTGCAGCTTACCCATACAATTTAATAGTGCGTTCCGCGCAGTTCCTACAAAACCCACTATTTTTATAAGCACTATCAACAGACTGGTCATCCTAATCGAAGCACACTGTGCTATCTGCGAAGTACGGACTGAATATTCATCCTGTCATAAACGTACATTAATTAGGTGCGGAAATTACGAAAAGCGAACATAAGTTCTGTAATGTCTGTCTGTCTGTTCGTCTGACTCTCCATCCAACGACCTGGGACAACTCGGGTCCCGTCAGATACATTTTTGTGAAATTTTATATTGGGATTTGCTAATGAAATATCCTGAGGAAATTAAAGATTGGCTAAATAGGAAGAAAACATAAGAAGCAAACTACACAAATACCTATGCGTAGTTATGAATACTTTCGTTACTAGCATAACCATGGTTGCTGCTGCTTGTAGTAATCGATAACTATAGCAATCGACTGTAATGGATACAAATGTGCCTTATTCCTTTATGCGAGTTACATAACGTCTAATCAAGGAAAACGAAAACATGTGACCTTAATAGTTAATGTTTAGTTAATAATTCAGAAGAATACGAAATTTGGCACGTAGATATAAACTATAAGTATAAAATACAACAGACAACAATAGTAGTGACATTCTGTTATACAGTACGTGCGCAATTGTGATTAGCAACAGAAAGTGTGACAACGGTGAATTAAAAGGTACTACCACATAAGACGTTTCCGGATTCCAACCGTAAAGCGTCTGAGTGTAAAGTGATGCTTGCAATGCCCATTTTGTTTTAGTCTTCATATTGTTAAGAAGTGGTCTAGTCCTTTAAAGAGGAAGCACAGACTGCTGAATTTAAAGACCCAGTTCGTACCGCGCAGTAAACGCCTTTCATCTCGGTTATAAAAAAGAATAAGTTTGTGTTATATGGAGCAAAGTAGCTGTTTGTTCTGAGATAAATACAAAACAAATAAATACAGTGTGGGCAGAATGTCAGTTCTTAAGTTTTCAACATAATTAATTTGACAGGTCATCCAAAGAAAGAAGTGACCTTGTAAAACGGAAGCTATCTCCACTCTCTGAACACCTTGAGAGACAAGAAGAAAATCAAGCGTTACTTAGTTAACCGTTCTAACCACAGAATGTTACTGTCTCATCTTGATAAGGTGTACAATCACAAAGAGAAGAAATGGGAAGGGAAATGTGTGGCTAAAAATTGTGGTTTTCCTGCAACAATGGACAGGATGAGGGTGCTTGTCAGATGGATAGCTTTTATGGCAGAGCACAAGAATTGTGAACAGTACAGGCAATGTGCGTACATCGTAACATTGAGACGCATTCAAGTAACCATTATTGGGACGTGGAAAGCAATAAATATTACATATACTGGTGGCTGTCTGTAGCTTTAGTCATCCAGCATACAGTGCGCATGAGCCATGTAACATTGTCAAAGGTGGTCTGTGTGACTCTGCCACATTTTACCACACTATCTCATATAAGGCACGGTTTTCGGAGAAAGATCAGTGAACATAAAATTTCCGTTTTTTTCTTTATAATTTTGTCTGAAACTTTGCTCATTTTAAGAGGATTCAGCGAGACACTCTCATCAACTTACAAGGGGGGACCCAAAAATAACGAGATTTTTTTTAAAATCATATATTTCTTTGAACATTTTCAAAGTGTAATCACCCTCAAAATATTCTCCTTGAGAATCAATACACTTATCCCACCGCTTTTTCCATTGTTCAAAACAGTTCTGGAACTCTTGCAAAGTGATAGCCTTCAGTGCCTCCGTCGTTTTCTCCCTCACCTCCTCTACATTCTGAAAACGCTTTCCTTTAAGGTTCCTCTTCATTCTTGGAAACAGGAAAAAAATGTGATGATTTTGGACAAAGTCTGGATTAGTTTTCAGCTGATCTTTCATTTCACGGCACACATCCAAACGATTGGCTGTCTGATCCTTCGAGACCAAGAGAGGAACGAATTTCGCAGCAACTCGTTTCATGTGAAGTTCTTCTGTTAAAATTCGTTGACATGAGCTCCACAAAACTCCAGTCAATGCTTCTAACTCGTCGAATGTTCGACGACAATCAAACATTATCGCATCGCGAATTTTGTTAATGTTTTCGTCGGTTCTGCTTGTTGAAGGACGCCCAGATCGCGGTTTAGTCTTCAAGTGACAAGTCACCAAGTTTGAACCGAGGAAACCATTCGTAAACTCTTGCCTGGCTCAAAGCTTCTTCTTTAAAACCCTCTCGAAGCATTGTGACAGATTCTGCTGCTGTTTTCCCCAAAAGGAAAAAACTGATGCAAGCACGTTGTTCTTTTAAGTCTGCCATCGAAAAATCGACAAAAACAATGACAGAGGCTCAAGAAAAAAATCACACGGACCCTATAGACCTTTCCTCAAGGACGCCGCTTGGCCAATTGATGCGGAGGGCAGTCACGTGCACGCACCAAGCGGGAGCAGACGGAAGTACCGCCCCTCTCCCCTCCATAAAAAAATTCTCGTTATTTTTGGGTCCCCCCAGGTATATTGGTCTTTATGAAAAGTACCCCTTATTCTTGTCATCTTTTGTTGAAACTTGAAATTTCTAGACAGATTTTCGAAAAATTCTCAAATATCAAATTTCATTAAAATCCGTCGAATGGGAGCCGAGTTTTTTCCATTCGGACAGACAGACATGACGAAGCTAATAGTCAGTTTTCGCAATTTTGCGAACGCGCCTGAAAACGACAGAAGCTGCTGTACTTAGGGACGCTAGCATTAAAAATCCGAATTAACCAGTGAAGCTCGTGACAACAAATACTTTCCGAAACTCATTCTTGTTACAGGTACTTCAGTGTCTGTAAGTCGGATGTCAGTTAATATTATGACTGATTTCTCTGGATTTATTCAACAGTACTATGCAAACAAGTGGGCCGGGTAGCTCAGTCGGTATAAACACTGGCTACGGGCTGGACGGTCCGGGGATCGAATCCCGGTCGAGGCGAGACTTTCCGTACCTGTCCAGACCGGCCCTGGGGCCCTCCAAGTCTCCAGTGCAATGGGTACCGGGTCTTTCCCGGGGGTAAAGAGCGGCCGGGGCGTGACGCTGGTCCCTCCATCCTTCTAGTGCCGTGGTCAAGAAAGAGTAGAGCTATACCTCTACTCCCCCTATGGGCCGTACGGCCTGTACACAGCCTCAGTGCCAGTACAAGAGTGCAATTAACCTTTACCTTTACTATGTAAACAATAATTCTGGTTAAACACGTCGAATAACAAATGATAAGTGTGCGGGTAACAAACCAACTAGATGTCACTTTTGTGTAATACTTTATTTTCTCCTTTATAAGTTGCTCAACATGTTTCGGGCAACTATGTGTCCATCTTCAGGAGTTGACGACTGAGTAGTGTTTTCGCCACGCGTTGGTATTGTGCCGTGGCTGCAGTAAGGCTGTCAAAACCGGTTGGCAGGTAGTGTGTCCATTATGGAGTTCGTAGCACCAAATGATAAAAGAGTTATTACTGTTGAAGCATGGTTAAGAGAATCTTAAAGAAAAGTTGTGGAATGCTTTTACTACCACAGGAATAACGAAGTCGTGTGGTAGACTGTTGTAAACATGGGAATGAAAATTCAAGTATCAAAAAAGCAGTTTAATTTATTGAAGAGCTGAGCGACTATAACATCTCCATGAAGAATCTGCTCCATGGAGTTAGTACGAGGCTTAGATACACAATTAAACAAAAGCAGAGGCATTTAATTAAAGTCTAAACCCCAAAATATTTCAACTTTACCCAGATGTTGACTTTACTTCGCCCTACCTCGAAACGTTATAAGATGTTACCAAAACAGAAACGACGCACGTGCTTAGGATGACGTTCCTCAACGCCCATTCTTTCTCTCGCACCCTCTGTGTAATCAGGAAGATCCATATTTTCCTCTGGAACTACCATCATCTCCTTCACACATCTCTGGCACAATTGTCCTCTCTACCCCCATACACTTCAACCTCTTTGTTTCACTAACACTGTCTGCCTCATTCAGCTCACGTTGCCGATCCAACCCTACGCCACCCTGTCAGTTATATCTCTTCTCCTCTTCCTCCCGCAACTACCACCCCAGCGCCAGTGAGCTCAGAAGCTAACATGGGAGGGTAGGAAGAAATACGGAAGAGAGGGAGGTATTACAAAGGATTATATATAGCTGGAAGCCCTATTTGCGAAACTTAGCCATAATCTCAACAATTACCATCCCTGAACACATCTATCCAAACTTACGATTATCAAGTAAGCTGAACGGTAATTAAGATTCGACTGTAATGTAAACGTCTGAGTTCTTATTCAGTGTGGAAGCAGCAGTCTCCCTTCATTATGACAGATGTGGAACAAGGAATGTCATGAGAAATGAATATAGGCTTCATCTATTCAGTGGTTCGAGTACATAAATCCAATTACAGCCTTCCTAAAAACTACACAAATCGGGAGCTTCTGTTGGAATATCTTTACTTGCAGTGCTGAGAGCTAGTTTATCACAAGACAGAGTTATATGACTAAAACAAAAAGGCACAAACATAAATCATGAAAATTAACTCCAATCCTTCTGCCTCTCTCAAGCTTCGTCATTTATAAAGGCACAAGTATTCGTATCCTGTAAGATTTAGGAGACAGAGCTGCATGTTCAGTGAAAAATAATTCACGTCAAATACACTTTTAACTAAATATTTGTTAAATGCCTAGTAGCGTGCCTTACTGTATTGTCTCCCCATATATCTTAACGGTTACTATATTCACCGCTAGATAACCCTCAGAGCTGTGAATTTTGTGCCCATGGTGTATTATATATTCCATAGGATTCTTACAAAAAACATCCATTATTTCCCCATAGAGCATTCACCATAATATTTGCAGATCGTACTCTCAGCGAGGTATGAACTTAATCTTAATAAATAGCAGAGATTTCAGTCTTTAAAGGGTTAATACTGAAATTCAGTTTTTTCCATATCTATGGTATGTCACCAATATCATCATCATTTTTGTTATTTGTTTTGGGGCGTTATGATTTTTCTGTAATGGACAAATTAGCTGTTCACTTGGAACGTCAATGAAAAAAGTTGAATTTATTTTTGTTGTTGTTGTTGCTGTTGCTGCTGCTGCTGCTGTTGTTGTTGTTGTTGTTGTTGTTAGTGGGCCGGGATGGCGCAGTCGGTATAGCGACTGGATACGGGCTGGACATTCCGGGGATGGAATCCCAGTGGGAGCGAGATTTTTCGCACCTGTCTTGACCGACCCTGGGGCCCACCCAGCCTCCTATACAATGGGTACCTGGTCTTTACCGAAATTAAAGCGACCGGGTCGTGGGGCTGACCACCCACCCGCATCATCGTGAAATTTGAAATTCCTGCACTATTAAAGTAACAGATTGTTTTGGCAGTTCTCCAAACACGTACTTGTGAAACGCACTAAAGGGCAATCTGGTCAAGTCGGAGGCCCTGTGCAACGTTTATTCATTTGCTTATTTGTAACGGTAAGGACTTTTAAACACTCAAGGAGGGATCCAGCCCTCGTCGGCTGTTCGCAACTTCTTATTCAATACACAGTATTCTCAGTTTTTCCCCAGTTCTAAAGGCAATTATTAGTTCCTCAATCAGGACTCTGCTCTGTGGAATTTCAATAAAATATGATTATGGACCAATGTGTAATACAAACGAGTTCAGCTTGTTGATTTTTGTTGGTATATATCCGTAGCATATAATAATGATAGTTACTGCCCGGACTGGTTTACTTGTGCTGTTGTCATCACCACCACCACCACCAACATCATCATCATCATCATCATCTCAATTAGATGGAAAGCCGCTGCTGAAGTTGGGTAAATCGAAGGAATGGTCAAAGGAGAGATGTCAGAAGTGCTGACATGGGCAGCATATTGAATCAACATCGCGGTTTCGCAGGTTAAAGCATATTCCCAGCCCGCGCCTCGACCCGGCTGACTCGGCGATATCTGCCAGAGAACTGCCAAGACTAACTCCTCCTCAACTCCGTCTCTCGCAAGCTGCCTATTACAAACAGTGGAATTTAATGAGAGGCGTTTTACACAAACGACACTTTATAATTCATTCTAATATAGGATTATGAAAATGATATATTCATTAAATTTATGGCTACTTAGTTTCCTGCCTACAGTCATCGTATAGTCCACAAAGTAGGAGAAAATTAAAACAAAGCTTTGGAAACTGGACCAATTTCAGTCGTCGGGTAGAAAAAGAGACGTAAGCAGCTGAGTCTGATAGTCGGATATAGGTACAGCTTCTAAAAAGCTGGGATTGCTTTCTTATATTTTTGAAACACAAAACGATGAAAACAATCCAAAAACCAAGCACTACAACTTGGTAGTAAATCCGTACAATAAACTCTCTACACTAGTCTCCAATTCGAAGGTAATCGAACTGACGTATTTTGTTCAGAACACCAATATAAAAGGAATAATATTCAAGGAAAGAACATTCATTCTGCATAAAATGGAAATACTTCTTTTCTGACACAAAGCAGCTGCTCCTTTCCCTTTTCTTCTTTCCCAGAATTATGTTACGACCAGACGTAACAAGACACGACACTGATTTGTCATTCAGAGGACCGTGCATCGTGATATATTTCTCAACTTTATTTGGTAAAGAGCTCTACATGTTCGGACATAACTAGTTATTTTTATCTCAGTAATTAACCAACTTGATGCACAAAAGTTTTGTTTTACAATAAGTTTATTTCATGCCTCTACATGTTTCGAGCACATGTGCTCATCATCATGAGGTCAAAATTGCATTACACAGCGTCTGGTATCATCAAACCTATAGGTGGCCGTCTCGTGCACCAGAGGGCCACCTATAGGTGTGATGATACCAGAGGCTGTGTAATGCAATTTTGACCTCCTGATGACGAGCACATGTGTTCGAAACATGTAGAGGCATGAAATAAACTTATTGTAAAACAAAACTTTTGTGCATCAAGTTGGTTAATTACTGAGATAAATAAACTGAGATGCACGGTCAGCAAAACGTCAAAAAATAACTATGTATGTAAACAAAAATTTTACTACATCGGTAGAATCTTTCGCATTTTTTGGAATATTTCTACTGTTTTAAGCTTTTATATAACATATAATTCTACCTACAATATGTTTTACAATTTAACTACAATGTACATATATATACACTAGCAATTTTAACCATCTTTAAAATTTCAATATGACGAATACCTATTGCTGTGAATACAGTGTTAAGACTCCTGATGATGGACATTAAATGTGTCCGAAACATGTAGAGTTCTTTACCAAATAAATTTGAGAAATCGTGCATCTCTTTGGCTTTTTTTTACAAGAATAAAGACGACAATCATATGACGTCCCAGAGACATCATTTTTGACTTCCAGCTATTGTGTTATGTCTAGTTACCTTCCTCAAAATGCTACAATACTAGATACATAACAGAGCAAGGTCATTCGCCATTTCTTTCTAATTTACCCGCTGCAACAGAAAATTAATGATCCAATTCATTTTAGTCTTACACGGGTCAATAACTTGATATTAATTCCCCATTTGTTTTGAGGACTCTTTCGATGAAAATGAGTGCCATATAAAGGAAGTTCGTAATTGCTGATCCTCGGAAGAGTTAATTTAAAAAATTAAGATACTCCTCTTTCATGGAATCCAGCAGTGAGTAAACCGGGGACTAAAAGCTATGCTACTTATACTGTCACTAAAATACTGTATAAAATTTTACCAATTTAGTGTAAATTGTAAGTTACAGTTATTACACACTTTCAAATAGTAAAAAAACAATTAATATAGAGCAATGTACTTTGTAAACTAATGGCGTTCTAATTTTTAAATTACTTCTATAAATATTTCCTAAAATTCGATAATTCCAAGTTCGCGGAATTTGCAAGTTCCTGCAGTAAAATATTTTGATATATTTCGTGAAGTCTATTATTGTAATTTAGAAGAAAAAGCAAATTATTAAGATTAAAATGTTGTAAACGACAAATGAAAATACAGCATCTAAATGCTATCATAAATCAATTTAATTCGTCCTAAAATTAAAAACCCATATCCTGTAGTCTTTACTTTAGTTTATTAATAGGCAGTGAAATTATACCGTCATCATTGTTCAGAAACATAAGCAGTAGTTAGTTATAAGTTCATTTTCTCTGCAGTAGAATTACCGCTCTGGCCCCTGGAAAAAAAAGTCCATATCCCTCTGGACAAAAATTTCATAATTATTTTATAAAAGAGAAGGAAATATTAAAAACATAATTGCATTCCCGAAAATGATTATGCAATCTGTTCATGCCAAAAAATTTGTTAAGTGGCCATGAAAATTAAAGATCCACTGCTTACGTGGTGCACACCATGTATGGTGTTACTTAGTGCTTTGTGCCTACACTAAGAGGTAATGTCAAAATCACAAATTTAAAAAAAAAGTTATAGCTTAACAGGTTCTAAATTACTAGTATACGTTATGAAAAGTAAATTCTTGGGTCACTCCGAATTATGTTTAACGAAAACAACAAAATCCATCTTCCCAATTTAGTCACGCAGTTGGAAGATCAAGATTTAAGTGTCATAAAACCACGAAAATATGCGGCCGTGATTTACCGAATTGCTTCCTAAATAATTCACATTCCATCTACGTTGCACTTGAATTTTTCATTTCGCGAGTTGATAAAACACATGTCCTAAAATTTGCCTTCCAGTTCGTAATAAGAACTGCTGCCTAGATTTCAGGGACAAAGTTTAGCGAAATACTCTCAAGAGGTCCACTGGCTGAGGACATGAAACTTTAACGTAATGAACGAGCCAGACAGGGAACGACACAAGACTATCCGTGGGTGTGCGCAGCGGGCGAAGACGCCTCGCTGACTAAGCTTAATGAACGTGGTAACGGCGCTTGGTTTCAGCCCGACAAACACACACCCTTCCTTTACTTGCCTCTGTAAATCATTCAGAATGTGTTCTAGGCCACACTTTGCCAGCACAGACTGAAATGCACGTTTATATGTAAAAGGCAAACTTCTCCCTCTGAAAGCCACGAAGGCATATAACAGAGTGGAGATCTAGCTCCACGCACTCCTAACGTCCGCAACAGATAGACGTGAGCGATCATCTTCACGCCTTGGCCACTTTACCCCGGGGGGAAATAGCCCCCTCTACCCACTGAATGAAAGGCTGGGTGGACTTCAGAGTCCTTCAGGAAGTTTCGGAGAACAGAGAATATCTTGCTGTTTCAGGAAATCATTTCCCTTTTCATCAATCGACCAGTGTGCATCCTACTCACAAAGCGACTGTGCTCTCTACACGTACACGATATTTATGTACTGCAAGTACAACTTTTAATATAGGCCTAAAGGTCTGTGCTTTGTGCTGGTAAATTACAACTCATACAGGATCGAGGTAACAGGAGAGTGGAGGAAACTAAATAATGAGGAGCTTAATGAACTGTACTCCACTCAAATACTATTCGGGTGATCAAATCGAGAAGAATGAGATTGGCGGGGCATGCAGCAATTATTGGGGGAGAGGAAAGATGTATACAAGGCTTAGTTGGGGTAACCCGAGGGAAAGAGACCAGTTTGAAGACCGAGGCACAGGTGGCAGAATAATAATAAAATGAATCTTAAGGAAGTGAGATGGGGGAGGGGGGCATGGACTGGATTGATGTGGCTCAGGATAGGGAGAGGCAGCGGACTCTTGTGAATGCGGTAATGAACCTCAGGGTTCCACAAAATGCTGGGAATTTACTGACTAACTGAAAACTTTTTACTCGTAGCTTCTCGAAGAATGTGCTGCATGGAGTTGAAGTTACTTAGTTGAAGTTACTTAGTTACCCAAGATCAGCCAGTTTCAACACGGTATATGCTTTTTTTTAAAGGAGAAAAAACACTATTCTCTACTTCGCCTCTCAGTGAAAGAATTTCGATGACGGTCACTTCACCTACAGCTTAAAATTTACTGCAGGAGGGGGGGGGGATGCACGATGCACGAATCTCTAGCATTTTCTGAACTCACTAAATATGTAAGTTGTTTCAAGTGTGACTACCTGTTAATGGGAATGACTAATTCGATTTTATTATAATTTAAAAGGACCTTCAATTAAAAACCACAAAATGTCGAATGTAAAATATCCAAAAATCTTATTGGATTGGAATCTAGTAATCCACTGACTTATACAATTTTGAATATTGTCTGTAGCACCTTACTACGACTACAATTGGAATGTCACGTCAGTGAGGGGGAAGTGTGAATGTTACAAAGAAGTGCAGGGTATGAATTTTCATATACAGAACCGCAACTGTACGTAGACAAGGAATCAGGACGACTGTAAGGACACTTCCTCTTCAACTTATTTATAGAGCAAGGACGATAAACAACTTCGTTTTTAAAAGCCAAGCCGTCGTATTATGCACTTAGCGATCAAAACTTTCTGCCAAACATAATATTTGTATGTGACGGAAATTTATGACCTGTTATGGAATAAATTCATATACTGGGAATCAAATCCTTCTTTAAGGACCTACTGTTGTCACAATGGGGACCGTGGTGGCACAGCGGTTAAGGTACTGTGCTACAAATCGGATCGGTTCGTTCCCGGCTAGTGTCAGTGGAATTTTTCATAGACATAAAATCCTTCCGATCGCACTTTGGCCCTGGGGTCGACACAGCCTCTAACAGAAATGAGTACCAGGAACATTTCCTGGGGATAAATGCGGCCGGTGCGTAAGGCTGACAACCTTACCACCACCCTATGTCGTTGTCACGAAATCTGGGAACCTTAACTTCCTGGAACCCTCTGGGCCACTCCAGGCCTGTAACAGGACTGCTGCTTGCTTTATCGTCACAATGTTTCCATACTTCATGGAGAAGTATTTAACCTTCATTTATCTGTGATAGAAAGGTAGTTGGAGCAAGTGGCTTCTTTACGAGACCCTGCTTGATTGACACGGTGGTTTTACACTGGGTGGTGCTTATTCATGCAAAGTAATTACGATTACGGTTATAGCACACAGAAGGGAGGAACTGCTACTGCTTCCGCGTCCCTGCACTCACAACAAGAAGCAGCCAGCCGCTTTGACACCACACAGGTCCTCACTGCTTCTCATAGCATTATCTTGAGTCGCTGTAAGCAACTTTCATCACCACTACAGTAAGCAGCAGTAAGGAGAACTAATTTACGAGCAGACAACTGTCGTTATAACCACACAACAGATATAGTAACACGCAACAAAATGTTGTAAGTTATGGATATAAAAGCCGTATTGAACAGTAGCAAAATAACTTATCAGAAAACCTGAATTTTTTTCTAATAACCACTATTTCCACTACAGCAAAGAGACTCACATTTGAAAAAGTAACTGGGGTGTAGACAAATATGTAACCATTGACGGAATTTGAACGTCAGGAAGTCAAGAATAAAGTTTCAAACTTCTAATCTTCTTCTTATTCTACTATTATTATTACTACTACTACTACTATTACCACCACCACCACAACCACCACTATTACCACTATTATTACTACCACTACCACTGCTACTACTACTACCACCACCATCACCACCACCACTATTACCACTATTATCACTACCACTAACACTACTACTATTACTATCACCACCAACACCACCACCACCA
>Ga0123352_10012055_pt1 | contig 13652 bp, 9 predicted proteins | sample TergutLab28metaG_FD_89700 | JGI IMG/M metagenome (GOLD analysis project Ga0123352, IMG submission 89700) | Labiotermes labralis P1 segment gut microbial communities from Petit-Saut dam, French Guiana - Lab288 P1 | ecosystem: Host-associated > Arthropoda: Insects > Digestive system > Gut ...
AATAAATAAAAAAAAAAAAAAAGATAAAATAAATTTGTAAAGAGATGTGTGGTGGGGTGTGGGGGGGTGTGGGGGTGGGGGGGGGGGGGGGTATAATAAGCAAAAGGAAAAAAGAGGAACATAAAAAAGAGTGCAGGGTTGTTTTTTGCACTTGAAGCAAAAAAATAACACTGAAACTCCACCAAAGGTTAACCTACCAACAAAACAACACAAGTTGTATGTTAATATCTTGGTGAGTGGGATGAGGCTATTTTGATGAATATAAACTTGAAATCTAGTACAATGAGCAGCAGCTGCAATCTGAGACCTGCTGCAGTGTGCTTACTTCCAAATTGAGTTTTTGTTATAGATCAAAAAAATCCACATTCACAATTCATAAAGGTAAGTGGCTGGAAATGAAAGCAGTTTTTGAACAGTGCACTCTGAGTTATCAGGATACTGATCAGTTCAGGTGACCAAAAAACTAGGAGGAAAAATACGGGAACGTTTACTTCAAAACCACATCACTTCCAGTGTGTATCTGATGTTCACTTTCCTCAATACAGAAGTCTTCTATTAGGAACAACGCTGTGAAAGATTTCTCAGCCATTGCTGTCATACTGTTCAGTGGACAATATACTTCAAACAAGTTGCGTAAATAACTTCTTCTTCTTCTTCTTCTTTTTTTTTTTTTTTTAAATTATGAATCCCACTGTGTTGGACTATAAATATGCATAAGGAATAAATAGATAAACATCAAACACAACTTTATAAAATAAGTCACTCACTGAATTATTTTATAACGCTGTGTTTGATGCTTATCTGTTTATTCCTTATTAAACATCATTTCATTTTATTCCACTCTTCTCAAAACTTCTTAAAAGGCCAACGATTAATCATTTAATTATACACTGACTGCCTCAATGTGTTCTGTAAAGTTTCAGGAGCCTATGACCTAATTTAGGTCAAAACTTAAGGCTGCTCATTTAGACAGATGAATTTATTGTTTAATAAAGATAGTTCTATTGAGACTGGTATTAGTTTTACCTATTCATTTAAGTTTTAATTTCACCGAAGCCACTTCGTCCTCTGCGTGAGGGACGTTAGGTTGCAGAACTGCTCTAACATACTGAACTCATTCAACTTGCAGTGAGAATGTCAAATGCTATAACCAAGAAACAGCTCAGAAATAGCTGGCTTGTGATGCTTCCTTTTCAGGCAAAAAGAAATGCCATTTCTTCACTCAAAATACCCTTATTTGAACCTTACCAAAAGACAGCCAACTAAATCCAGTATGAAACATCAAGTTTAATACTCACTGGCCCTGTCAGTGCAGTTTAAAATGTCTGGAATTTAAAGCACATTATTCCATAACGTTACCAATCTGTACCACAGTTCAAGTAATGTTACCAACTTGTACTGCCTTGTCTAAATATATTTCTATGAATCTGACATCATATTAACTACTAAAACATGTCTGCGGAGAATGCAACAGCTACTTGTATGCATTTTGTATGCAGTCTTTACATGTACCATGACACCTAACGTTTTCCATGTCACTGACTTCACCCCAGCACAAATCAATGCATTTGTTCCAATCCAATCTAAAATATGAAAACCTATGTGCCAGTTGCTCCCACAGTGTAACATCGGTGCTCTCATCGTAGTTGAACTGTGAATGATCCACTTCACCTCAGTCTTCAAATTCATACATACAGTACATTCAATGTGTACACTTGAACTTCTGTGGATCCTACTGTCAGATAACAGCGCTCACTAAATTTTCCTGGTAGCTTCCTCATCTGTCATACATCGAGCCACATAAATGCACAAGGTTTAACAAATTTTTTCCTATATGTGTGTGTCTCTCCTTCATGTGCAATGATATAACTTATATTCTTGGAGGCTCTAAGAGCACTTTCTTTTCCGGATTTAAATTTTGTATACACACATGCTTTCAGTTACAATAGGTCAATTAAAATATTAAAAATACACTTCAAAACATTTTTGCTGTGTTTTGTTTCAAAATTATGTTTTAACTTGGGAGGCAACAAGAAACTATTCCACAAAACATCGGAATAAAACATATGTTGGTCATACAGAAGTTTCATTACCATCTTAAGTAAGCCCACTGGTAAGTAATTATCAAAGAATTTTCTTCTATTTGCAGTTCTTTACAGTCAGCTTGTATACCATGGACTCCACTAGGAGAATACAAATGTGATGGTGGTAGGCCATACGATACTGCTTCCTTTAAGAACTATTCTGTTTTGGAGTTTGTTTCATTGTCACTGTTCAGTTTTCTAATTCAGTGATTCTGCTTGTAACTACCACTCCATCGGCACTTTTATTTAAGAACACAGTAGTTTGTTTCAACAGACACTAATTAAGATCATTGCTTAAATACCACTTTCAATTCAATATGTAACATCATATTTACCTGCAAGCATGACGACTCTCAACTAAGATGCCCCCCCCCCCCCCCCCCAAAAAAAAAAAAACACATCTACCAAGGCAAAATGTATTTATCCATATCTAAGATGACCCCCCAAGACATGAAAGGAGTGCTAAGAAAAAATATTTTACTATTAATTTCATACACTTAACACACAAAGTATGTCGGATTCTATCTACCTCTACCAAACAGTGTCACTGTCTCCACCTTCAGTCTGTGCTCTCATCTTCCTCACACTCACTCCTAACATTCCCATCCTCTTCACTGCCATTCCACAACATATCATCAGTCCCATCCAATGCAGTGGGCATAAAGCACTTCTTCAAACCTTCAGTCACTTCTGGTGAGATGTGCTGCCATGTCATTATGATCCACAATGACTAAATATTACATTTATATTTCTTGGTTTATAAGCTTACTTGAATCCATGAAGATTCACAAGTTTCTCTACAGATGATGCTAAGTATTTAAATACAAGTGTTCTGGATTTTTGTGTTGTGTCTGTGGTCTGATCAGTCTGAGTTCGTGGCTCTTTTATGGCTTTTAACTTGTGGACTCGTCCAGGCTTTATTTTTGAGTCTCGTAGTCAATTTTAAATTTTTCAATAGCCACTGTCCTCTTACTACCCTTGGACTAGATCTGTTCTCAGATACATATCTTAACAAGTTACTGTTTCTATGGTGCCAAGTGACTGAGAATAACCTAATATAAGGGGTCCACTGGGTTAGGCGCTTCTTTGCTTGAAAAAGGAAACACAGCCTGCTTCCAAAATGTTGTGCATCTTTAAGAAATTAGGCAATGGAGGAAGGCCCAAAAAAAGACAACTGTGTCAGTTAACTTCTGTCATGTTGTATTCTCTCTTTTGAATTTCCTGACCCTTGAAGATGAGACCGACAGTTTGTCCTAAAACACTGGTGCAAAATTACCACTCTACACTGCATAATATCTCAGAAGAGCACATCTCTCTCATGACTTCGCAAAGCAGGCCTCGGTTTGGCTCCACACAATCCAGTTCAGAGCGATCCAGTTTGGCACTTCATATATGAATTTAGGATGACCCCCACACAAATGCTACATTTAAGGAAAAAAATGTCTTGCATTCTATAAATAAGGCATTATTAAAGAATGTTTGTAAAAATAAACACACAAAGTGCCGAAGTATTCATCAATGTTTTGCAGGACTCCTGATAGGCATACGTGGAACCCCATGGTTCTGCAAAATGCTGTTTGAAAAACACTGCAGTAAAAAAAATGGGAAGGCAGACTACCATTTATTATTGGCATGACATGCAAGTCAGTAGAGCAAATTTCTGCTAGTAACAATACTGACAAAAACTTTCTCACAGTTGGTGACAATATGCATATTTTACCTTGCTGCATTCCCTGTACATTAACATAGTCTGCCAAAATTTACAAATATTTTCTTCTAATGCATATCTGCATGTCAGCTTGAGGCAATGTCCTAATAAATGCTCAACATTGAATTCATGACTACTGTTGAATCAAACATTCATGTCTGAGCTCTTTGGCAAGCATACTATTCAAGCACTATGTACATATATATATACACATACACTCATAACTCTAAGAGCCTAAAAGTCATGATGCTGTCAAAGACAATAACAGTTAATCACACTGAACACACTGTATACAGTATCCAACAAGACTCAAATCAGATTATAGACTATTCTGAAAAAGTTATTATAAAAATAAACCTAATGCTGTAATATCTAATAAAAAATTCCTAGAATTCATCGCACTCAAGTACATAATACTTTTTAAATCTTATGCCAGAAACACATTTCTTAACAGTGACTTGTTATACAATAATTTTGTAATGCACAGACTATCAGTTACTCTGGGCTCAAATATCAGTTTCATATCTTTCAAAAATTTGTAACCATGTTCTATGCTCATTAAACTATGATAGCAGCCATCTTATTTTTGAGCATGTTTCAATTATTATCCACAAAGACACAGAAAAATCAATTCTTTCTAATCTCATAAAATGAAGCTGTTTGGTTTTACACAACACATCATGATTGTCTTTCCATATTCTTTCTGCAGAAGTCTGTATACAGCATATCAGGTGTTATGTACATAATATATTTATCAATTAAATGCCTAGGCCAGAGCTGAGGCAGGTAATGAGCTATGTTTTGGTTTCATTTTATTGAGGAAAACTTTTATGCAGCCATTGAAGTCAGCACTAATAAGAACATAACCCCCACAGCCTTTGGTACGTTGAACTACCATAGGATCTTCCACCTGCAAATTCTGACTTGCATTTCCTGTTCCCTCTTGCTCCTCAATTTGTCGAATAATGTTATCTGGGTTTGGAGCAAACACAGCACATGTAACAACTGCATTATGCGCTTTGATTCCTTCCCAGAAATCATTTCTATCACGGCGAACTGACGAAAATTTTGAATAATCATGATGTGTCTTCCAGATGTAGATGCATTGATTTTCAGACCCACTAATGATATACTTACCATCATGACTAAAGCTGGCCTTTATCTGACTGCTTACATTGACATAACCTTTGTATTTGCAAGAAAGGTTGAGGTCACGGAGGTCATACAATCGAATGCGACTGTCGTTGGAGGTAACCAGAATCTTATCTTCACCTGGCATTGGTTCAATCCCACTGATCTTGCGGCCTGTAGAATTTTTACCCCGTGTTGATCGCACATGTATCTGTGTGTGGTACTTAAGTTGATCGGTGTTGTAGAAGATGCAGCGACCATCATATGATCCCACAACAGCAAACTTACCATTCTGGCAAAAATTGGCAGCAGTGATGAGTTTAGTCTGTCCATCCACCTCATTCCACACAGCCACCTTCTTGTCTGGAATGTTCCATAGGCGAAGCTTCCCATCTAGAGAGCCACTCAGAAAATAGCGGTCATCCCGTGGGTGAAAAACAATGGCTGTCACAAAATCAATATGCTGGAAACAGCAGAGGCACTCTTTCCTTGAGATGTGCCACAGTCTTACAGTCTTGTCCATTGATGAAGACAAGACAAAGTAATTCTTTGACCAAGACACATCTAGCAGGTCAGATGTATGACCAGTATAGGTGCAGAATGGTTTGGGCATGAATGGACTCCGGTCATCGCTCTTCATGTCAACCAAAGCAGCATTTGGGTCTTCAGATGAGTGCTGTGAGACCAGTGATTCTTGAGATGGTGTTGGGGAAACCTTCTCTGCATTGTATTTTGTACGCATGTCCTGAGAATTATAGATACATACTAGATAACTAACTCCGTTAATTTCACATCAATTAATACTACATCTAGATTGAGCATATACACACTTACAATCAATATGGGACAATCCTGTGAAGCATGAGAAGAAATGTATTATATTAAAATATGGAATGGCAAAAAGATTAAGAGCCAGAGCCATTATGGATAATATGAGAAGTTCCATCCTGCTCTTCAGCTTGTTCAAACTGGTAATACAAAGTTTAAAAATCCCAGTCTTCTAAAATTCAGGGCTTTGTTTAGTGTACCATATATTTCACTGTTTTAGACAAAAGTAGCTTTTGATAAACTAATCAGACAAAGTTCAATAAACTTCCAAGAGCAACTAGAAGCCATTCCTTTTAGGCATACTTTATATAGTAAACACATTACAAAATGTGTGCACAGAATAACAATTCAAGCACATTTCCTTCCTTTTATTGAATTGCCTTGAAAACGGTAAGACTTACAGGAAAAGTATACTGATTACAAGAAGTAATGTTTTAATGAGTTATGCTCAAGATGTGCGCAAAAACAGTGTAACGTCTTCACACATACTGCCATGTGTCCTTGTCTAATTTAAACCAAAACTTAGCCAAAAGGATTCTAAAGACCTAATGAACTAGTATGAAGAGAAACAAACAGATATTATATTTCGACCAGAGATCTGTGCTGAAGAATCCTATTTGGACAAGTAATAAAATTATTTTTCCATACAGTATTCCACTGTGGAGGTGGATCAGCTTACATTACGATCTTCTTATGGTCCAATAAACACTGTAAACATTTCATGTATCTTTCAAGAATTAAAAGTCATATTAACTGTAACATCTAAGAGAGATTATAAAGTGCAATACCAAACACCCCTACCTGAAAGTAGGTGAAGGCATTTCGCACTACCCACACCCGCAGAACTCGATCCTGACCAGCTGTAGCCAGCAGACGTCCACATGATGAGAACTTCATGCACCAAACAGGACCAACATGCTCTCCACCAAGATCTTGAACATGCTGTAAGCTATCAAATTCATATGGGCCTTTATGACTTCCAGATGCCTTCAACTTAATGTACTGTTCCTCTGGATAAACATCATCTACAATATCCATCACATCTTCTTTATGCCGAGCATGCGAGACTTCTTGAGCAATTGATTTCGCCTTGTTCATCGTCTTTTTCAACTTTGAGCCAAACATCTTTTTCAGCTGAGCAGCACGACTCATTTTATTACCATCAACTTCCTCACCCGGTGGTACATCTAACTTCTTACTATCTACACTTTCCTCATCTGATTCTTTCTCTCCCTTTTCTAAGCTTGAATTGCTCACATACTCAGAAGTGAGTCTCATGATATGCAAGGAGAGAGGGTTAATGCATTGTGGTAACTTATCTTCAGCAATACTGAGTGGCACACGCTCTCCTGTATCCAGGTTAAGAACTGTTACTTGTTCCAAGATTTCCTGCAATGAAAGACATTATTTAGAAAAGATAAACAGCAGAAACATATCCTACAGAGAAAGATCTATATGAAGACACTTCCTTCAATATAATTGTTTTCCTAAAGGAAACAAGAAAAAGAGCAAGTGATGTGAATTTTTAAAGACTGCATAAGAAGCATGTTACACAAGTTTTAAAATACTGTTTCCAATTAGCACGTGCAGACTCAGTGTCAGCAATTTACCCTGTAACCTTGACTCTACTCAATGTCCAGAATAAGGTTCCCAGTATGGTTCATGGTTTGGAATGCCTTTACCATCAGTAGATGGCTCTTACAATACAGTATCAAAACAGAATGTTTCAGGCAACATGTTAAAGAGCCATTAGTGCAATATATACTTATTTTGCTCTTAGGAAAGAAGATTGATTGGGAGAGGAAGTCTTTTCAGTTTGCAATAAAAACTAAAACAGTAATAGCAGTAATGATAGCAATGGTGGGAACAGTATAATTTACTTCTGTAGGTTACAATGTGTGATCCCTTGCGCATAAACCACGATTTTTGTGGGACATGGAGCATGTACAAAAATGGTAGACCCACAACACATCCATCTTCCTACTCCATTCTGTGCTCTTTGTTAATCTGCTGCTTGTACATGAATGCACTATGACACCCAAATGTAGAATGTAATTTGTGGCAGTTTGAAACAAAATACAAATAAAGATTACTACAAGTTTAACCTACATATTGTGAAAAATAAGTGCTGCCATTAAAGCAAGGTATTTTCATAAATATGTTCTCAGTTTTGAGTTCCAAACCTAAACAAACTGTACATAAATGCACTTTCATACAATCAGCTGACCCATTCATTAACTTCACTCTGCCTCTTCAGCGGTCCAGCAATGAATCAGCCACCCAGCAAGCAGCACCCTCCCAAGATTTCAGTCCTGTATGACACATGCTTCATCCAAAATACACTTTGTTCATGCGTATTCATAATGTGCACTTTGGATTATGACACCATGCAGTAATGTGACAGTTGCACATCAACATTTTGGAAGAATGTACTGCCTCCTTCTTGATTATAAGATATGAACACAAAGACAGGATGTTCATCCAACATCAGAAAACTTCTGCAACCCTATATGGTGTCACATCCCAGCAGATAGTATTCTTCATAGTGACCACCATCAGTACTACAAATCTCCCATCACTTTACGTCACAGATCTCCAACCTTCTTATGTAAAAGGGCCACACCCATTACTGTGGGCCTGGTATACCCATGTGCCTAAAGTACTGTAAAATTTTTATAGTATATACATAGTTCACAAATGTGACTGTGGGTTGCATATTACACCCCAGCAGGCTGCGTACAGCCCATGGGCCATGGATTGGAGACCCATGCTTCAAATCTTTGCATTGCAGCTATGTTGGTACTACTCATCACACAAATCTTTCCTAGAAAATTTGTATGAAAGTTTGTACTCCCCAACTTACTCATTAAAACATTTCACACTGAAATCTCATAAAATATTATTAAAAAAAGACAAACAGCCACAAATGGAAAGTGTAAGATTTTTGTGTGCCTTATGACTACCTTTGCAGGACAAACCATTTCATCTCTGATCACACAGGCCACTACCAAATTTGTCACATGACTATGAACAGATCTCTGGCAGTGTAACACATATGGGACTGAGGGCAGGGCTGGCAGCAACACTGATATATGGGATGAACTAATGGTAATGAGTGGGGTTGGCAAGGAGAAGGTACATGACTGTAACAGTGATTTGTTAGGCTGACAGTGAAACGGGTGTCTGGAATTGATGGTAACAAACAGGACCAACAGTGACAGGTAAAACAATCACATGCTACAATATAAAACAAACAAACACCTATGTCAACAGGATAGCAAAAGCAAGATCATCACTATGCACAATGTCAAAAAAATGAGAGAATTTATGTTGCCATAATATTAACATGAAAGTGGTAAAATACAAGTGATACGACAAACATGTAAGTGTACTATGGAATAATGATCTGACCAGATCACTCAGCTGCTTCCCAGAGTCAGTTCTTGTCCTCACAAACATATTTAACTGTGACATCATTCCTTGCTCATCACCAGCTGATCGCCTTCTCTCTTTTGAACCTCTTGGACTGAGTCCTTTCTTCCGCGTTCCCCCATTTGTACGGCCAATGCTGTTACTACTGATGGAGCCCACTGGACTTCCAGATGTCTGACTTGAATTAGCACTTAAAAGTTCGGCCTTAAGTCTGTCCAATCGTTTAAGCTCCTCAGAGGATGGACCTTCTGCTTTTGCACGGTCTTCATCCTGTATAAAAGAACACGAATGCACTTTAAGAAGGATCACTTCCAGATCTTACCAACACGGTGATATGTAGAAAAGTACATGCAACAGATGTACTTGTACAGATTTCTAGATGAAACTGCAACCAGACAACTCTTCTCTAAGGCCTTACTGCTGTATTTTCATACAGATTATGCTAACACTTCCACAACCAGCAATAAGATATGCAGAGCACTGGGTTAGTATATAAGCATTTCAGAATTAGAATATATCCACATATGAGAAATATCAAATGCAGAGGCCAAACTGTTCAAAGCTACTCACACAAATGACAGAAGTGTTAGCAATTTCAAAGTAAAATTGGCTTGCAACTTACTCTGACAACCATTTAATAAATCTGTAAAGTCACTCTCCAACCTACTGTGTATGTTAAGTCTTACTGATAAGGCAACCCCAAGTAGGAACTAACGCAGTAGCCACACATGGGCAAAAAGATCAAAACTTGTTACCCCACCAGCGAGCCATCACATTTAAGTTGGATTACATCACCAACAGCATCCACACTTAAAAATATCCTGCCATAAATTTGCCACCTAATTACCATCTATGAACAATATTAATTCTGATGAATGAAAGCATTCTGAAAGTGTTAATGTAGCGTCCATTACTATGCATGCAAACCATTCTAGCCTGCTTTGTGATTCTGTTCACAAAAATTATTAACGTGGAGTAAATCTCAGAAACATGACAACCTTTCTTGAAATTATACATACCTTACAACAAACACATTATATCTGCTCTAGTAACTCTTGCAACTTAATTGCAAAATATTCAAGAACAAACAGCCAAACTGGCTTCATACACACTCAAAATGGATTACTAGTCTGTAATATGATACAATAAATAAGCCATACGTTAGTATATACATAAATACATATATACATACATACACTAGGTAAGAAATGTCTGAAGGGCACAACATTCTGGCATGTATGCACTGTTGCCCCTATTTTTACAGCATCAATGCAGTCTAAATGCAACCACTACATTCTTTTGTTTTCTCTATGTGATATGTTTAAACAGTTAACTGTTTCTGCAGCCTCTCTGACTGTGCATTATATCTTGCACTTATATTGTAAATGTCCAGATATCACATTTCCTGTGCCTCTATCATTAAACAGGGAGATACTGTTGCTCCTGTACTAACACCAATCACATAAATGTGTAGCAGGTATTCATCTAATGTTATGTGCATTTTTGTTTGATTTTAACCAAAAACAGAGGGTGCTGAAATATTTTAGTAAAAATCCCAAACATGAATTGTTAGGAAAATCTGTCTGGTGAGAGTCACAGTGATTCATTCAGATAGATGGATGAACTGAAGGATATGAATGACAACTGCTGTTCACAACTGGTTTGCAAATGCACCTAAGAACATTATCAAATCTACAAACAAGAAACAAATGCATTCTAAAACCAGAATGTGAAAGCCTTCAGAGACCATTTGCTAACGCTAATTACACATGTACTAACACAGAGCAAAGTCATATTAAAACCCCAACAAACAGTTCTTAAATATAAGCACATAAACTGACATGTACATTAACCACTGTTATATATAACTCCAAAAGTGAAAGCTGATGACATCCTCAACAACACAACAAACTATATTAAGGCCATGCCACAGCTTAGACATTAAACACTGGGATCTCACAACAAGAGGCACGAGTTCAATCCCAGAGCTGGCCAGGATGTGTGGTGAACAAAGTGACATGGGGACACAAGTTCTGCCGAGTACTTCAGCTCTCCCTGACAATATCATTCCATTAATGCTTCCTACTAATATTCACTCATCTACTACTGACACTACACAGTCTTAGATAGTGACAGCAACACTAAACAAAAACACTCAAGCAAGCTACCTTCAGTACACTGAGTGGGAACTGATACCACAGCCACTAGATGGACTTTATTTTTATTGGCATGGAGAATGTTCCCAAGTGCACTTTGTAAGGGATGAAATTTCATAACAAATTTCCCACATGAAAGAGTTATATCACACCTAAAAATCATCTGTTTCTGTCTGCATTTACATCTCAGCTTGTTACTGTGTTATAACAGGAAAACTCCCAGGTTGGTGGCACAGCAATTTCGCAACTAAAATAACCTACCACAATCTCTAAGAATGAGATTCTTAATACCTCACAGCATATTTTAGTTGGAAAGACAGTTGGAACATAACTGCACTAAGAAGAAGAGAGGACAGATATATTTTCAAAATGTTTTTTGCAATATACTGTACTTTAGTTGTCTTTACATTCAATTACTGCCTATATAAGTCTGCTGTTTAAAAGCCAAATCACATGAAATGTACATGATATAGTCATAAATTATTTTTCCCTGCATTTGTGTTAAATACACACAATGCTGAAAAATGTTGCAAATTAATGTTGTACAGCTTCAATGAATTCAATTTTAAATTTATATATACAGTCACACAACCAACCACTTTTTGAGAAATGTATACAATATATGTTTGATGTTATGTGAGATTCGAGGTTTTCACGATCGACATTAGTCAAGTTCTAACAAGGATGAACAGCAGGATGCCAAGAATAATACTGAATTATAAACCGAATGGATAAAGACAATTTGGAACCTGCGAAGAGACTATTAGATGAGGCCAAAACAGGTCTAACAAGGCCTTACTCATGACGGATATGATGATCATAACGACAACAATGACGATGAAGACAGCAGTGTTGATGAAGACTCGAACCTTATGTGATAGGACAGCATGTCGATCATAAATCATTACTAACATTCCAGAGATGCTTGCTGTCCCAATCATCAGGGTTACAGAAGCCTCTTTTTGGAATATGTAACATCCTTAAGATTTAGGTGGCATGCTCTTTCAAAACATTAGTAACTTTCTACCAGCTACATACATGCAGTATCATAACCCAGAAGACTTGGATCTGAAAGTGTGATTTGAATTTGACATAAGGCGGGGTTTATATTGAACCTACACACCCAAAATCATCAGATCTGCTCATGTTTTGTTACAGATACCCAATCAAAAAACAAAATAATTGTAATACAGAGAGCAGTAAATTCAGCCTCCACACTACACAATCATGTTACACACTTTGTACAAAGAACAGGTTATAATTACATACATTAAGGCAGGGATTGCATTTCCTCCAAGTTATACAGGCTGTATTACACTTTAAGCAGTGTTTCACAAATTAGCTGGTGTCCACAAGTACTACAATAAATATGTCTACTTCTAATTAAAAAAAGATTTTCCTCTATTATTATGTTTAACTGCAACATTTTTCATATTTATTATTAGAATTTTAACTGATATTCACAAACAGTGGTCAACCCAAGTACATATTAAGACACATAACACAAAGTTAATCTCAAGGCAGATGTTTGTGGTTATGGCCTTACACCAGGGTCAGTATTAACTAATATGGTGCCTGTATGACTTCTTCCCAGTGACAGCATTTGCTAATGTGGTGCCTGTATTACTTCTTCCCAGTTACAGCATTTGCTAATGTGGTGCCTGTATGACTTCTTCCCAGTCACAGCATTTGCTAATGTGGTGTCTGTATGACTTCTTCCCAGCATCAGCATTTGTTAATATGGTGCCTGCTTGAATTCTTACCAGCATCAGCATTAGCTAATATGGTGCCTGTAACAGTCTACAAGATACCTGGTTTGAACTGAAGTGCCGTCTTTGTCCAGATGGAGGTTCATGAACATTAAAAACAGAATATGACTTTACAACTATTCATCGAACAGTAATTAATTTTAGTGCTAGAAATGAAGACAGCCATTGTATATTTTTGTAACTGCATAGAGTTAAACAAAACATTATTCATGAGACATGGAAAGGTCAAAAAGTACTAAAATACAAAATTATTATTAGTATTCAAAGTTGACTCTTCACGCCAGCCAGGCTGCAAAATCTGCTGTAAGCAGCTGATAGAAACGATATGGAGACAAAAAACCATACAATAATGGGCATAACGGAAGGTAATGGCATAATAAAAGCTCTTTCCACTGCTGTACCTTTAAAAACCAAGATGGCCTTACTTCAGGGTGTGTATTTTTAAGTGGAAAATGGGCGGGGGGGGGGGGGGGAAAAAAAAAAACATTATTAATCAAAAAAATTTCCTTATTTAAAAAAAAAAAAAAAAATTGGCAACAAAAAC
>Ga0123352_10012056_pt1 | contig 13651 bp, 9 predicted proteins | sample TergutLab28metaG_FD_89700 | JGI IMG/M metagenome (GOLD analysis project Ga0123352, IMG submission 89700) | Labiotermes labralis P1 segment gut microbial communities from Petit-Saut dam, French Guiana - Lab288 P1 | ecosystem: Host-associated > Arthropoda: Insects > Digestive system > Gut ...
CATGTTACGTCACCGCGGGGCTTTCTCATGTATAGTGCTTGTAACCCTAAGGACAACTATGACATGAGTGCGAGTGTTTTTGTAATTCAATTTAATGGCTTTATGTCACTCACAAGTTAGTTTGACGTTAAGTACAGATATTAACATTACAGAAACCACATATTCCTGCCAGTTTTAATATGTATTTGGTAAGCAATAAGTGTGTAACAGCTGTCAAAGTTTAAAACTTCTCTGACCATTATCTCCGTAACCGTTCAACTTTGGACGTAGGTGTTTTGGGTTATATCGGTATACTTTAACATAAGGAACACCCTCCCGAAGTCTGGCACATTCCTCCTGGGACACCCTGTATATATATATATATATATATATATATATACACACACACAGTATATATATGTGTGTGTGTGTGTGTATATGCTGAAACATGCTGCATTAAGACTATGCAACATATACAAAGGGTTAGCTTGTATTGATGGCTACTATTCTTACATCTGTGTATCTTCATCACAATGGGATGCCCCCCTTAAATCAGTGGTCGACTTATTAGTCAAGTCAATCCCACGTGATGCTAAATTCACATCTCCAGGTACAGCAGACTCATTTACACAGCCGAACCATTTGCACCATGTACAAAATTTCTCACCCCCAAATTGGAATGGACACCCACATTATTCGAGGTAAGTGCAGCATATTGGTAGATTAATGCAACATCTGCGAGTTTCAGGCCCCTCAGGAGTATGCAGAAACGTGACAGTTACTGTCATTACTAAATAACAGTAAGTTATCATTACTGTTTTTGAAATATGTATATTTACCAATATACCATCATACACAACACCATATATAAGTCAGTCAGTGATGTGTATGACTATATTGGTAAATGTATGAATTTGATCAACAGCATAATAGGGCAGAATAACCTTAAAATTATTTTGACATTTTGCTGACCGTGCATCTCAGTATATTTATCTCAGTAATTAACTAACTTGATGCACAAAATTTTTGTTTTACAATAAGTTTATTTCATGCCTCTACATGTTTCAAGCGCATGTGCTCGAAACATGTGGAAGCATGAAATAAAACTTATTATGAAACAAATTTTGTGCATCAAGTTGATTAATTACTGAGATAAAAAAATTAAAATTATTATTGTTATTATTACTGTGATTCTCCAATTACCCCTTGCCCATTATCTGATTGGCCTTTGTTTCTTACAAGGTCCGTTACCTAACAGCGTGTTCTAGTGACTGGCATATTTGAACCATACGGATATTAACAGTTCATACATTTTAATACTTAATATTTTAAGACATGTACTGTACATCTTTTATTTTTTATTATAACCAACAAATGTACAATTAATATCACAAAAGTTTATATCACAACAGTATCTTCGTGTAATCTATACTCCTACATGTTTTGACACTTTCATGTCATCATCAGTGAGTTGACAACCAATGTTCTTCAGACACTTGCAGTTCAATCGGTAGTGCTATAACCCTGATAAACATACCTTCACCCTATAGGATTACTACTGAGCCTACTGATAAAGATTAGCTTTATGTAAGGAGACTGACTGAGGAGGCTTCTTCTCCCTTTTATTAACCAAAGATGGACACACAAAAGTCTCTTGAACATCATGTTTTTAAACAATGGACGAAGTCCAACTGAGCAACCAAAGTAAACTACACGATCACCCTTTGTAACTGTGTTGTCCCAACGTGCTCAGTTTGGTAGGTGATCCTCTTTCGGGAAATGGGTGTGGTTCACCGAATCACATTTAGTTTTAATTATTTATTTCTTTACTTGTTATTTTATTTACTCAATTTATTCTTGATATAAAATAATGGAACACTATATCCAGTAAAACAACTAGATCATTTCTAGGAAAATGACACGGTCACTTCTCGGTACTCCTACTTACACCACACTCATACGTGACTGAATTCGCACTGGATTGCTAGCGTCCGTTGTCCGCAGCTAACGTTTTCTCATTTAAATCTCCCCCTTCCTACCTATCACCAACGGTCCTGAATATATGATGACAGATTAACTTACAACACATACCATGAACCGTCCATAACTGATGCCAGCAAACCCAATAAACAGCTATACTACAAATGATTGGCTACAGTAATAATCCTACTGTATATGCCATGTTAAATTTGCTGTAGCATGTGTGTTAATGTTGCATGGATGTACGGATGAACGGACGGACAGAACCATACAGGAGCACACACAGGCAGATAGATATAGGCTAGGTACGCGTACAGTATCACATCTAGGATGGGCACGGAACAAGACACAGGGAAGTGACCCAGTGTGAAGGCAGCTGTCTTCTGAACAGTAGGCAAGAACAAATGAAGAAATGTAGGATAATGAATGTTGCTGCTGCTGCTTCACATGCAGATGCTACACCTGAGCTGGTTATTGTAGCAATAATTAACCTTCACATACCTCAAGATGCAGAGTGTTTCATTCTCTTGAAGTTAGAGCAACATATTGTGACTAAGGAAATATACCAGATTTATTGACGCATTTTGTTATGTATTGTCTATTGAAGGGGGTACCAGTAACTCAAGAGTATACTGCTTTGAACTGTAGGAAAAGCAATATACAGTGATTTAGAAAAGATGTGTGCGGACACAATCTAACCATCACTCAGTTTAACTTCATCTATTGGGCAATGCAAAATCGAAGCAAAGTTTTTTCAAACTTGTTTATACTTGGGATATTTTGACTATCCTGATTCAAGTTTGTCATGGTTTTCATCAGTCTGTCCAGGGAAATCACATGACAGTACCCCGCATTAGTCCACAGTAGCTTCCTGCCACATTCATTGCACTTTGTTCTCTAATATCATTCAGTCACTTAGCACTATAGAATTAATGAATAACAGTTTCACTAAATAAATAATACATAAATGAAAAATGAGATACCAGTAGAGATGCTGACCGCGCTCGTGTACTGTGTGACCATCGCATTCAAAATGACCAGGCAAGCAGATCAGCTTCATCACGAAAATGTGCCTCTACAGCTCTCATGCAGGCTTTTTTGGCAAAGTATCATGTCACCCAGGTCTGTCAGTCCCCCTACAACCTAGATTTGGCTCCCTGTGACTTCAGGCTTTTCCCAAAGCTAAAATCGCCATTGAAAGGGAGGTGATTTGTGAATGCGATGGTAACACAGTTCTCAAGATATTCAAAATAGATAGACACTTTCCAGACAGCCCTCATAATACTGATGAGTTGACAAGTTTATAATGACCTATTTCTTTTTTATTCTAGACAAACCAATGCAAACTGTTTGTGACAACTACCTGGAATGGATGTATTTGCTCTGCCCATTTAATACGCGATGGTGACACCAGCGACAGAGAACACTTATCTTCAATGTGACACAGCGATTTCTACCAGGAGTGGCCATTTCCAGCACCACCACCATTCTTTCTTTACCAGGCTTTTTAGAGCTACTCTGGCCCTTATAAGGGCCACCACCTTATCATACAAAGCAGTAATTTTGTTGGTTGACATTTTGACGTCACATTCTTATCACATACTCTTTGTCTTGATGGTTTATGTACTCTTATACATCATATTCCTCCACTGTGTTGTCTGTAGTATAATTTTAACTTAATTGAATACTGATATAGTATAATGAATAGGCTACAGACTGGATGAACTGAGGTTTGAATCTTGGTAGGGGCACGGTTTTTCTCTTCGTCATAACACTCAGACCAGCTCTGAGGCGATCCAACCTCGTATTCAGTGTGTCCCAGTTTCTCCCCTGGTAAAAAAGCAGCCAGGTTGTGAAGTATACTACTCACTTCCATCTATTGCTGAGGATACAAATAATTGGAGCTATACCTCTACTTTCCCTGCATGTCTGTATGTGTGAATTCTTGTTGAAATATTTTAAAACACTGAGAACAGCAGTGTATGTTCAAATGCCTCAGCAACTAATGGTGTTGATGAACAATACATTTGACATCCATTACAAGAATACCATAGTTCAGTTTGAACAGATAACAGCCTGCTTCTCATCATGAAGGGTAGGGTTCAATTCTGGGGTGGACTATTTGGGAGTTGTGGTGGATGAAGTGGCAAGAGAATTAGGTCTTTCTTCCGAGCACTTCCATTTTATACTCCATTGAGGTATTCTGTCAATGCTGCTCCATAACAGTACATGTAATCTGAGGGATATCCAATTGCCCCATTAAACACCACATTTCAAGAGATACTGCCCCCAACCTACTCCAGTAATATGAAAGGGTGAGGAGGAACTAGATTAAAGACTGTTATGACAGAATATTTAGCACACTCACAACTAAACGTAGTAGTATGACTGTCAGAACACAAAATATGATAGAATTCGAAGACTTATCACCACACTTTACAGAACAGCGAGTTTAAATTACATGGTCTCGCCACTTACTGTCTCTAAATGTAATACTTGAGCTGGAACCAATCATACCTGTTGCAACGTGAGGGTATTTCTTCAATTAATAATGTGGCTCGCTCGAACAATATGAACAAATGAGCAATTACAGACGTAATCCCAGGTCGTAAATTTAAATGTACACAAACATACATATATAAAGTTTGTTAGAATGCTATAAACTAACGTGTAACTACTAATTACGGGGAAGAAAGAAATGTTAACCTGATGGGAATTCGACACACATGAACCTTGGCACACTCCATACGACTTCAGACCAGGAACTAATGGACCAGTCGTCACCAGCCCATATAATAATCTCAGCAGCGCGTTGCATGAATTTCTTCTGGCACTAAATTGCATCCGGCCAGCATAAACAAAAAACAATAACGGAATAACAAGACGTGTGGTTAAAACATTCCAACAGCAGATGTCGGCTTGGTCGACGGTGTTGAGTCATCAGGACCCCACAGCATCGAAAGTAGTTCCTAAGGGTTTGATAGGTGTCGATGGTGCGAAATTGTTTTGTGGGTGTACAGCACAATTTTATGATCTAGAGAACCATTTAAAGTAATTCTGTGGTGGTGCACTGATCGTTCATAGACAGTTAATGAACTCGAATGCGAAGGAATACTGTTGGGTTAATAACACCGTCTAATGAAGTGGGTTTTGAGGCGTCGTGTTTGTCGGCGGGGAAGTGGAAAGAAAAGTTTTTGATTATAGTTGTTTTTTTTAATGTTTAACACCATTTAAATTGGAAAGAATTTAGGTACGTGAAGCACGTAGGTGCTGTTTTGTCTTGCTGCTAATACATGTAAGAAATAATATTCAGTACGGCGGCAGCCGGTTTTGACGCAATGGGCAGTGTGGTGCAGATTAAGTTGACGTAGTCAGGCGTTTCCTTCGTCTGCTGTGTGTGTGTGTGTAATATACGTGCTGTTTGACATTTTGGAAATATATGTTTGATATATTTGTGTTCTTGTGGTAGTTTGTGCATTGTTTAAAGTAAACATTTCATTCAGCTACTTTGTTACGGATGTGTACGAGTTTTAAATGTCTTTGACATAAGTTTTCATGGTGGTTTACAGAAGTCATGTTCAAATTTATGCGAGGTAAGGGGCAGCAGCCTTCTGCTGAACGCCAGAAGTTACAGAGGGAGCTGTTTGCATTTAGAAAGGTAAGCCGAAGAGATGCTCGCATTGTAATTTTACTGTAGAGGATCGACAGGTGCTTTCATCGTGTTAACGAAAGCACCTGTACACCATGTTAAGTGATGGGGACCAGTTGTCAAGTGGGTAATAAATAGGTCTCACATCTACAGCAGGGAGTAGCGGGAATAAACTGGTTTGATGAGCGTTAAAATTGTCGGGAATTGAATCTTGGTGCGCTAAGTACGAATGTTTAGTGCACTTCATTTGCCGAAGTTAGGTTATGTCACACACACTAGGTTAGTTTTGCGTTACTGCATGCTCGGTCTCTCACATAGAAATTTAATAATTGCTGTGCTAGTCAAGAAGTTCTCCAGTTTTTTGGGGGGAGGGGAGGGGGGAGTTGAAGGTTGATAACTGTGTTGAAAGGAAAGTGTCACTAGTCACTCATGAGCCCAGCAGATCCCATCGGTATCCTCCCATACATACCTGTATTTTTCGGATGTCATAAAGGTTACAATTAGAATTTATTTACATATCATAGAACTGTTGTGGTGAAGGGGTGTTGTGAATGTAATATAGAGTCCTCTTCATTTTGTCTGATAAATATCATTTGTCACTTCCCAGACACATGTTGGCAGAAGTACACTGATTGCCACTTTTCCAGTTGCTGTGATTTGGGGTCCATGCATTCAGGTTCAGAGTATTGCAGTAACTGTTAGGTTTTTAATTACTTTATTTAAAGAGGGTGTTGAACGTGGTTTCATTTGGTTTGCTGTCGCACATCACATCTAATAACAAACTTAAACAGTAACAGTAAATATTCATTTCCTGTTAGATGAATCCTTCCCTCTCACCAGTTATTCTGTATTTTAATTCTAGAGACAAAAGAAGGTGGAGTGCAGTGTTGGTGTAACTGCATTACATGACCCACAGAACCTATCATCACTTGAGGAATATGATTATTCTAGTTCAGGTGGTTATCATTCTATAAGCCAAGGGCTTTTGTACTTGTACAGTTTTTGTATGTACCATTTATTATGGCCAGTTCTTAACCCTCTAATGATGCTGCCGAGGATATGTGGGTTACATTTCCAACTTACTGGCAGTAAACCATTCACTCATGTTAGGCAGAACTATGACACTGAACAGAAATCATCAAAAATGTTTTGTAGGAATTGTGAGTATTTTCAACAAATGTTATGGATGCTGATGAGATATTTGTTCTTGGAGGAATGTCATTTGTGTGTATTATGACAACTATGGGCCCTAGTATTGACAGGAGCAACATGGAATGAATGGCATGGGAAACAAAGTGGAGAACTTGCAGTTATGATGTGTAAAATGAAATTCCAGTTTTTTGAGTGATTTACATTCTGGGGGTTGGATTTCCCGACGGTTCCAACGGTGCAGCACACCTTTACTCTGTCATTTTTTTCTGAAGCCTGATTTACAGAACTGATGTGGTTTGAGTGTTGTAAAATTAACAAAGAACTATTAAGATGCTTTGTTGGTTTTTGTTAATAATCTGATGTGTCTTCTACACAACTTATTACAAGTCATTGGGCTCTAAATGGTTACATGTTCTGATGATGTGTGATAAATGTAGCGTGCGCAACTTTGTTGTTCAGCGTCTTCACTTTACATCACAAATTTTTTAAATACTAGACATTTATATATGCCAAAATTGGTTATACACCATTTAAGTCCAATTTATCACATTTATTTGTATATTGTACCCTGTAGTTTTATATATATTAATTTCTAGTTAGTTGGAGAATTTAGTCTGTAAATATTGGCTGAAATGAGAAGTGTTGCAATCACACATCCTCCCTCTTGGAAAACTGAAATACTTTTGTGTCACTTGCTATTGAAAGCAAAGCTGATTCTCTTGTTCCAAAAAAGTCTCCCTATTTTAATTTTCCTGACTAGTCTGATTGGTTCTATGTAAATTTAGCAATCCCCAATAGTTCCAAAACTTTAAAATTTTGTATTGTATATCCAGCTTGATTTTTAATGAGTGACATGATATCCCTTAATGGAATATATGTAAACTCTGTATAAGTGTCCTGTACCAGATAATTTTAATATGCTATCATAACTAACATAGTATCCACCCTCTCTTGATTTACATCTCTAAAAAGTGTCCAACCCTCGGATTTTGACTGTCCCAGCAAAGTCCAAACCCCCTTTAAATTTCACATTGACAGATGTATGACAAACTAAAATCTTCTTTGTACTAACATGCAGCATATCATATTGTATGCTAATCTGTGCTTTTCTTATTATCCAGCTCTCTGCCTATCCTACTTGATATGTGACTCCATCTCATCCTCTGCTCTTGTGTCTAATGTCTACATTCTCTATCGCTGCATTTCCGAAATTAATTTGGATTCTTCTAAATAAAGTATTTAACACCTTCCCAATGGTTATATGGGTCTTTCATGATTTTCTTCAGTCCATACAGGCATATGTTCAGATAGTGCCTTCAAATATGCTGCAAATACTTTCAATATTCTAAAACTAATTATAGCTGAATTTGATAGTATGCAACAGATGTAGGTGATAGGGCACTGTGATATGAATGAGTGAGTGGTATTTGGGTTCAAGCCCTTCTGGGCCCAATGCAGCAGGCCTTTGGACAGGCCCCTTGTGCCCCATGATCTGTTACTAGGTTAAAGGAGCCCTGTCCCTTTACCAAAGTTCCAGGTGGCCCCCCCTATATTTAGTTTCCTAATATCCTCAGGAACCCAGATATGTGTGTCTTGAGTGAAGCCAAGGCCTCAAATGCACACAAAATGTGCGCCGAAATTTCCTCCTCAGTACCACACTTCCTACAAATGGGGTTATTACTCAGCCCCATTACATATAAATATCTTCTCAGGGTGTTATGTCCTGTAAGAAGACCAATTAACAGCCCTGGATTGTGTCCTATTAAAGGACAGTAGTTGGGCCCTTGTACCCAGGTTAGGGCCTGAAATGATATGAATGGATACTGACCAATATTAATTTGTTTTGTAAGTTTGTGAGAGAGTAATTCAATTTTCAAAAGTGAAGCTATAGATTTTACAAAAGAATGTGCACATTCTGTAGTTAACATGTTTGTGCATTTGCTATTTGATGGGTATTATTCCAAGATATCTTATCTCTGTCCATGTATTATGCAGTAAGTTGACAGAAAATTTTGTAAATGTTGAAATAAGTTAGTGATATGTTGTGTACATATGATAACGTGAGGTGTGCCTTTGATATTGGATTTTCACAAGAAAGGTACAGTCACGTACAGTATGACACACTGATAGTCACGTGCTGCCAGAGTGGTCTCTCTTAATCCATTTAGACTTTATGGCAGTTACTTCATAGCTGTAAATATGTTATACCTAGAAACCGGCTGTCCTAACTGACATGGTTTACCTTAGTATCGTATCCCAACATGACTTGGGATTTGGCATGTCATGTCATAGATTTTGACGTGCTGGAGCCTTGGGTTCGATTCCTTGGTTAAGGCAAGAGTGAAGACTAGAGAGAGAGAGAATTACACTAAACAAAAATGTTTATTAAATACATAAGTACAAAACAAAACTTTGGACCTCACAGTTCTGGCTGCTTTAGCTGGGGCAGCACTGGCTACAGATATTCAACGGTCCAGCACGGACTGACCTCTTCTGCAGCAGAAAAGTGAGGGTGGTGGTGTGTTGTTTTATAGTAGTATATATACAAAATAAACCCCTAAATATGTCACTTTCTGACATACAAATATACATTTCATCACCATCTGTACTCTCCCTACATCATGTGTGACTCACTGCTTTGGATGTCTTTGTCTTTGTTTACCATGGTTTCAACTGCCAAAATAGCTCTAGGAAGAATACCAAGTTACGTGTGTGCACTGACGCCAATAAAGTTTTGACGTATTTAAATACTTTCAAGTAAAACCTAAGTGCATTCAAATTTGTGTGATCTTTATACATCATTGTCTCTTTGCAGTGCTGGGTTAGTAATTGTAGACTGACCATAACTGCTTTATGTCATACCCTTTCAATGCATTTTGCACAGAACGCCACCCTTAGGTGCTGAGGTTACAAGGTAGTTGTTACAAGTAGTGTTAAACTGAGGATCAAGTTTTGGTTGCAGAGCATGCTGTTCAGTGCACAGGTTTTAGCAACAGAGATTTTTTTTTCTTTCTGCATCAGCATTTATATGAGCTTAACCTTTTGACGCCTAATGTCAGCTATAGTGGTCGTACCGCATCCCTAACCTCTAAAGTTGCATTTTATATATTTATTCAACAAATATAGGTACTGATTTGTTTCATAATTCTAACATATTTGGTTTCTGTATTATTCACATTTTATATACAGGGTGTGCTAAAATTAAAAAAATAATTTCGGCGCCAAAAGGTTAATATAGCTATCCCATTACAGGCCTGGACAGGCCCTTAGATCTCCAGGAGGTTTGAGTTTCCCAGAATTTCAAGGCATTTGTATGTAATATGTGCATGTACATCACTTTGTTCACACATTTATTACTTATGTATATCCAGTTGTTATGTACGGGTGAAGGGTCGGAATTCAAACTCTCTCATAGAATTTACAGACCTCATAAATCAACATTAACAATATGTATTATGTAATTTAACTTACTACATGTTGGAGTAGGTGTTGGAAATGACCTCTATCGGCTCTCAGACATGCTTGACACCTGGTAAATAAATTATTGAAACCCATTCACGCTTCTTTTCCGTGAAGTGCAGATTATGCATGCCTGATAATTTCTTTACATTTGTCCTATGTGTGTGGACACAATGGGGCAATTAGTAGGCCATAAAGGTCTAATTATTCAGTCCCCAAAAATGTTACACTACAAGGTGGCCATTGTGGGAGGTTTCACCATCTTGCAGTGATAACTCATGTTCCCTCTCCTCATCGCTTAAATTTTCTAAAACTGAGATAATAACTGAAGAATAAAAACCAACTAGATGCCACTTATTATTTTATGGTACTTCTTCTAGGCTCAACATGTTTTTGGGCGCTACTGCGCCCATCATCAGGAGCTCGCGACTATAATGTTGATTACCACATTGGTCGTTTCGTTCTTGGTTTGCTGTAGGTTGGAGGTTAGGCTGGAGTAGTGTCCAGGCTGCAGGCTAAAGCACGAGTCGTGCTTTAGCCTGCAGCCATACATTCTTAACCACCCAGATTAAGAATGTGTGGATCCCTACTTCCACACACGCATGTTGTCATGGCTTGGTGCTTACTTAGCACTTTTCCTTTTTAAGATATCATAAATATATTATAAACTTTGAATGGTGGTGTCCATAATATCTTTTAATTTTGTTCCAGACAGTGCAGCATGGATTCCCAAATAAACCCACAGCCATGGCTTGGGATCCCGCTCTGCGACTACTGGCCATTGGGACTGCCACAGGTTCAGTCAAAGTGTATCCTTTGATTATTATCTCATATTGAACAGTTTATCATTTAGATAGGGTATTTATGGCAGGCTGAAAAATAATTTTTAAGCATATTTCATTTATGAGATTTGCATACTTGTATTTGGCTTCTTTATCTTCTCATTTCTTTGACTTTTATGTTTATGCCGTTTTTGAATGAAAACTTTATCTTTGCTCCGCAGAAATAGCAGTGCAGGAAGCCTAAAATCTGATTCTTATAATCTTATAATAAAAGCCAACGAGATGCACTATTTGTCAGTTTTATGTGATGAAGTACTCTACATGTTTTGGACATGTCCACTGTCCATCATCAGGAGTTTCTTAACACTGTATACACGTAATAGGTTTTTGTCATGTTGGTGTCTGCTAGCATGGTCACACTAGCAGACACCAACGGAACTAGCATGACAAATGCCTATTGTGCGTATACATTGTTGAGATACTCCTGATGATGGACAGTGGACCTGTCCAAAATGTATAGAGTACTCTATCAAATAAATTTGAGAAATAGTGCATCTCATTGCCTTTTATTGTAATAATATATCATGATGCATGGTCCTCCAAATGTCAAATTAAAATTTGAAATTGCAGTGGTAGATCTGTGAACACAGATATAATTTAAATGATGTTTTCTGGCTTGTTCCACCATGTCATGAGTTTGGATCCATGTGTTCTAGTTGAGCATATTACTGTTAATTTTAGGTTTCTATATACAATTTTGAAAGAAGGTGCTGAAAATGTTTTTGTTCGGCCCGCAGAAATGTGTCACATCTGTCAAACACATCAGCAGGGACACTACCAATGTATGCAGCCACATCACCACTGATTTAATCATACACTGATGAACCATAATTGACTCTTTTAACAAAGTGTAACTTTAGCAAGCATGAATAATGAGCTCCCTGAGGATGGTGTGTAAGTTCGGTGTGCTGATGCAATATGACTATCAACAGTTGTATGATAAAATAATGTGCCTGTACTTAGTCATCTTATTAATTTATGGTCAAAGTAAAGTGCAGCAAAAACAGTCTGCTTTATTTGATTTTGTGGGTTTCTGTTGAATAATATGAATGAAATTTTTGAAGTTTTGGGAAAATAAGGGGTGTTATCAGAATATTTTCTTTAACCCATTGCTTAGTTTTGGCAAGCCAGGTGTAGAGTTCTATGGCCAGCACAAAAACCATGATTCTTCCGTTATGCGGCTTGCCTTCCTGCCAAGTGAGGTAAGTCACAATTGAAATGCTCAGTAAGGTGCAGAGAATTCTGTGCCTGTAACAGGACAGAAAAGTTTTTAAGATATCTGAATTTGTGTGGCATATTAGGTTCTAGTGTTTGAGTTTGATTTTGTAATTTCAGCATTCATTTTGATGTCAGCCATCTGATCCTGAATCCAAAATTGATTGGATTGTCTTTGCTTCCAAACATATATAAATTTTTTGAAGCCATTGTCAGATGTACCTCATGGTTTTAACTGTCTGTATTGTGGTTGGACTTATTTGTCTAATTCTATTTACTTTTTAGTAGTTGGTCTTAGGGCTTGAAATATGTTCATATTGTAATGTAAATTGTTATTGTAGTTGTCATTGTGCTAATGTATAAGAAGCCATTTCAGCATTTTTACACAAGGACAATAATTTTAACATTGTAATATTACCTTCCTGCTTTTGTTGGTGCTGCTGCTGCTGCTTAGGAAGTACGCGCAGTAATTAATGGTTGAAGCAAATGTGGTAGTAATGGTGGCGGTGGCAGCAACGTTTGTAATATTGTAATAGTATTTCATTATCAGTATTATCCTCCTGGTGTGCAAGTGCTGTATTGGCATCTTGTAAAAATGCAGACTTTTGATTGTTGATACTACAGAAGTATAAGTGTTTTTATCACCTTTCAGCACAACACTAAATAATATGAGACATATGCATTTAATGTTGTCAGGGCCGCTTGGTCTCACTGTGTGATGATAACTCACTTCACCTGTGGGAAATAAATGAGGGTTTTCTTGAAGAAGTGAAGTCCCAGGCCCTGGAAGGAAAGTAAGTATTTGTTTTGGCTAATGAATTTTCTGTATTGTAAGTTTTGAATAGAAGGCATTGGCAGCCATTAGCAGCAGGAGGATCTTGGTTGTGCTGTCAGGATAACATCTGCATTAAACATTCAATATAAGTAATTTAGAATAAAGTTTATTACACTAAAACTGTGAAGTTGAAAACTTGTGGATGATTACGCACTGACTTAGCAGTTGATTATGGCAGTAATAAACAGATGGCCCCCAGGTGTTGGTGATAGAGATTTGTTGAAATGCATTTCAAATTATAAAGAAGAGGAGCTTAAAGAGTCCCTCACTATTCTGGTATGTTAACACAGCATAGGTTGGTAGTGGGTTATTGATGGTTGGGGATAGCCTGTCAGTTTTATCTTCAAGAGTCAGGCATGTTAAGGTGGCGGTAACAGATCACCCTGAAATGTTTGCATTGAACTACTAAGCTACACTGCACAACATGCCACTGAACTACTAAGCTACACTGCACAACATGCCACTGAACCACTAAGCTACACTGCACAACATGCCACTGAACCACTAAGCTACACTGCACAACATGCCACTGAACCACTA
>Ga0123352_10012057_pt1 | contig 13649 bp, 12 predicted proteins | sample TergutLab28metaG_FD_89700 | JGI IMG/M metagenome (GOLD analysis project Ga0123352, IMG submission 89700) | Labiotermes labralis P1 segment gut microbial communities from Petit-Saut dam, French Guiana - Lab288 P1 | ecosystem: Host-associated > Arthropoda: Insects > Digestive system > Gut ...
CAACACCGACACACGCTGTTTGGAATTTTGGAACAGTACAGAATGGATAAGTTTGTGCGATGATGCTCCGCATCCGGTGCGTTGCGGTACAGGCGGTGTTGCTACGCTTATGCGGATTGGTGAGAATTATTACTATACTCACTTGTACACGATTGGTGGTGTGGAACGCTGTTGGATGGTTCAGAATTTGAGCCAAGGTGTTTTAAGTGCTTCTCAGACAGGTACCGGTTATACTTATGGTGTTTGGCAACACGGTAATGACAATAGAAGATATCGCGGTCTTTATTTCGGTTGGGGTGCTGCTCAGGATGCTTGTCCTCCGGGTTGGAGTTTACCGACTGCTTCTGAGATGCAAGGTCTTCAGCAGGCGCTTACTGCTTTGCCTGTCGCCGTCACCAGTCCTCGTCGCTTCTGGCATACTGTGCCATATGCGCTTGCAGGCCACCGTACTAACCTTGGCAGTTGGAGCCTTTGGGGCTATTGGGGCTTCTGGTGGAGTAACGAATTGAGTAGCGCTAACGAAGGTTGGGCCTTTCAAGTGTACAGCGATGGCATGATGATGCACTTCGTCACGCCCAATGTCATCGCCGGCCTCTCGGTGCGCTGTGTCCGGAATCAATAGTGGGGGTTCGCTTTTGTCTGAATCAAGATTTATAGGATTTTAGGATTGGCAGGATTAAAAAATCTTGAAAATCGAATAATCCTGTAAATCTTGATTCTGATTTTTGTTTAGTAGAGACGCGGCATGCCGCGTCTCTACTGCTATGTTGAAACTTATTTTACAATCCGCTGAAATCAACGTTTTCAAATACCAGCGATGGAATTCTCCACGAACGATTTAACATCGGGTCGTTTCCTGTTTCGGCTAATGAATTCCACAGCGTAATCATATTTCCGGTGATGTTCATTTCTGAAATCGGTGTAACAAGATTTCCGTTTTGGATAAGAAAACCTTCTACTCCGAAAGAGAAATTACCGGTGGAGCTGTTGGTGTTTCCGCCGTTGAAACCTGTTACATAAATGCCGTTGTTTATGTCGGCAATCAATCCGTGCAAGTCTTTGTTGCCTGTTTGCATATTCAAAATCGAAGGATTGGCAATGGTTGGCTCAACTTGCATTCTGTTGGCATTGAACGTATCTATGTAATAGGTTTTCAAAACACCTTTGTCGAATACCACGCGATTTTCGGTAGCCACGCCTTCGTTGTCGAAATAGCGTGCGCCCGATGCGCCGATAATGTGCGGATTGTCGGTAAGCGTAAGTTTGTCGCTTCCCACTTTTTCGCCGAGCTTATCCAACAAAAATGAATTCCGTTGCTGTAATGCCGAGCCGAAAGTCGCACCGATTACCGGTTGAAGCAGTCGCCCCGAATTCAACGAGTCGAGTACCATTGTGTATCTGCCCGAAGCAATTTTTTGTTGTCCGATTTTCTGCAAAGCGCGTTCCAATGCTCTTTTTCCGATTCCGTCTCGGTTGAGATTATTGAGGAAAAGTGCCGAGTCAAACCAAAAAGACGATGGTCGCGCTTCGCCTTCGCCACGCACCGAAACACTTGCCGAAAGCGAATAACTTGAACTTTTTGTTTCGCCCTCGAAACCGTTGCTCGTGATTTGGTAGCTGAAACTGTCGCCATCGCTATACGTTGATTGTATGGAAATGATGCGGTCGTCTGTGCCTAAAATTTCCTCGGCAACGACTTCTGCCATACGCACTTTATCATCGGGATTTACCGAGTGAAAATTCGGGTCGAGCAGTTGCAAATCGGGTTTTCCGCCTCTGAAAAAACGCGATGGGTCGGGCAAAGTACGCGCTTCGTCCACTGCCAAATAACGTGTGGAATCAATTCCGTTTGTGATAAAACGCTCCAATTCTCTCCTGTTCAGCCTGTTGGTTGAAAATGTTCCGAAACGTCCGTCAACAAATAAGAACAAAGTCATTCGGCTTTCCGATGCTTGCTGTAACCTGTCCATTCTGGCATCGCGCAGTTCAAATGAAGTGTTTGAGCCGGTGTTTATTGCCACTCGTGCCGCACTGCAACCATTTCTGAGGGCATAATTCATTGCCCATTGTGCTAATCTTTTATTTTCGTTTGATATCATATTTTTCTACTTTTTAATTAGATTTTTTTTTGTCGGAATCAAGATTTTCAGGATTTTGGGATTTTCTTTATTTACGCAAATTTGAAAATCCTGTTAATCCTATAATCTAAAAAATCCTGATTCAGACGATTTTACGCTTCTCCTCCTACTGTTAATCTGCTTACCAATGCTGACGGCATTCCGCAAGTAACAGGCGCGGTTTGTCCTTGTTTTCCGCAAGTCCAAGTGCCGTTGTCAATTTTATCATTGTCGGCAACCATCGTAATGTCTGCCATTGCTTGCGGTCCGTTTCCGATAATATTAATGTCTTTGATTGGTTGCGTGAGACGTCCGTTTTCGATAAGAAAGCCCGATTTTACAAAGAATGTGAAATCGCCTGCACCGATTTGAACTTGTCCGTTGGTGAAACTATCTACAAAAACGCCGTTTTTCACCGAAGCGATAATGTCTGCTTCTTTCATGTTTCCGGGTTTCATGTACGTTGCACGCATACGAGGCATCGGCAAATGACGGAACGTTTGTCGGCGACCGTTTCCTGTCGATTCAATGCCGTAATGCTGTGCGCTGATGCGGTCGTGCAAATAACTTGTCAGAATTCCATTTTCTACGATGTACGTTTTTTGTCCGTAAACGCCATCGTCATCGATATTTAAAGAACCGCGATTAAACGGAATAGTAGCATCATCAACGACCGTGATATTTTCGTTACAGATTTTTTTATTGAGTTTATCGGAAAAAATAGAAATATTTCTACGGTTGAAATCAGCCTCAAAAGCATGTCCGATTGCTTCGTGCAAGAAAATTCCCGAACCGCCCGCACCCAAAACAACCGGCATTACACCGCCTCTCGGCGTGATGGCTTCAAAAAGAATGGACGTATTTTCAACCGCTTCGCGCGCCAAAACATCAATAATATCGTCGGTCAAAAACTCAAATCCTTTGCGGTAACCGCGCGAGGCACGAGCATTTTCGATTTTTCCGTTTTCCTCCATAATGCACGTCGCTACAATCGTTACCATCGGGCGATAATCGTAATAACTTACGCCTTCCGAATTGCAGAACAAAATGTGCGAAGTGGTATCGGCAAGCGAAGCATTCACTTTTTGTACACGACTGTCGAGTGCAAAAATTCTGTCGTTCAGCTTTTGCAAATAGGGCGTTTTTTCTCTCAACGCTACTTCTTCCCAAGGCATAGAGATAGCATAGAAATTATTTTTGATTGGTTTTTCGGTCAATGAAACCGGACTTACAATCGCGCTTTCGTTTGCAATGCGCGCGGCTGTGCGTGCGGCTCTCAACATTTCCTCAAGCGTAACATTTTCCACATACGCGTAACCTTGCTGGTCGCCCGAAAGTACGCGGACTCCCACACCGAAATCGATGTTGGCGCTACTGCGATTTACCGCGCCGTCTTGCAATCCAATGCTGTTGTTGAACGTGTGCTCAAAGAACAGGTCGGCATAATCACCGCCTTTTTCCAATGCTGTTGCCAGCACTCGGCGAATATCCGATTCGCTCACACCGAAATGTCGCATTGCAGATGAAACCGAAGTTATCTCGTTTCGTCCGCCCAAAATTCCGCCGCAAGAGTACATTGCAGCTGCTCCTGCAAGTGCTAATCCGCCTGTTTTAAGAAAATTTCGTCTATCCATATTTTTATGTAATTTTGAATTATAAATTTTGAATTGTTCAAACCTAACAGGTTTTCAAATACCTGTTAGGTTTTTTTGATAAGCCATTTTCGCTTATTCACAACTTTCTATGCTTATTATTTCTATAATCGGTGCTTCAATAAAACACCGTTCTGTTTTTCCGGTTAGGCGGAATACTACTGTTGCTGTTCTTTCCCAAGTGTCATTAAATCTAAACCAAGTTGGCAATTCATCTACAAAAAAATGTACACGACCATTTATTGGTAAGGAGTTCGCAATTGGTTTGTCTGATTCGATAATGAGCCTTGCAGGACAAAAACCTATTCCCAGCATTGTAATTGTAGCACAAACTGCTCTATATTCGCCATCTTTCAAACCGTCGTTATTGCAAGAATAAAAACTTCCTGTCAAAAGCAATAAAATTGCTGTAAGTTTAAAAATGTTTGCTTTCATATTGATTATTTTTTGAGTTTTAAATATCGAGCTGAAAATTAGACACTTATCATTTCTGAAAAATCTGTTCCGATAGGAACAAAATATTGGTAAAAACGAATTTCCCGATAATTCGGCGTGCCGTAAGGTACGTAATTCTTTTTAATGTCGCGTACCTACGGCACGCTGTTGCTGTTTGGATTTATTTTTTCTACCAATATCAAATCCCTAATGGGATTTTTGACGCTCAAACCTTTTTTGTCTGTTTTGAAAAAACGCAATTCAAAATTCAGAATTCAAAATTTTCAATTAACTCCTCCATACTATTAAAAACAACATCTGCGCCGTGTTCCGTCAAAATTTCGGAATTCAACGGTCCGGTATTCAGTCCGATGGTAAATAATTTCGCATCCGAAGCCGATTTTACTCCCAAAGGCGCGTTGTCTATTGCGATTGCTTCCCAAGCCTCAACGCCCGATTTTTTCAACGCCATTAAATACGGCTCGGGATGAGGTTTTCCGTATTTAACATCGTATGCCGTAATCATTTTGTCGTGTTCAAAAATATTGGGAAAATGTTCCTCAATTTTGTTGAGCAAACTCGGTTGCCCCGAACCTGTAACAACAATCAGTTGCAAGCCTTGTGCTTTCAATTTTTTCAGCAATTCCAATGCGTAAGGAATTGTTTTTGCTTTTCCGTATTCGTCAAAATATTCGGATTTTGTTTTGTAAATCCGTTGTTTTTCTTCTTCCGTTGCTTCTCTTCCGTGTGTATCCTTAAACGCATTATTTATTGTTGCAAATCCTGTCCGTCCTTCGTTCATATACACTTCATGCTCGGTAAACGGTAAATTCAGTTCGTTCAAGGCTTTCACCCAAGCCACCGCGTGAGCCGGCATCGAGTCGAAAAGAACACCATCCATATCAAAAAAAACGGTTTTTAGCGAAAATTCGGGATAATTATGTCGTTCAATAAATTGATTTATTGCGGGATAAAACATTGTACGTTATTTTAAAAGCACAAAGATAGTGAAATAAATGAGGATTTGCAATTTGTAAAAACAGTTTTGAGTGTAAATCGATAAAATTATTTTCATCCAAATTCTTTCCGTTTTTTCGTATTGTTAATTGTTTAATATAGGTTTGTTTGAAAAATCCCTTAGTAGAAAAACAACCAACGAAAAATTCCCTTGTCTCTTTTTTTTGACAACCTAATAAGGGAATAAGTCTATTTAACAATGCCGTTTTAAAAAATCCAACTATTGAAAGTTCAGTCGGATTTTTTTATAAATTCTTACAATGTTTTCTTATTTCGGTTTTTTTGAAAAATATTTTTGTTTTATAATTAAAATAGCTACATTTGTAAAAATATTTACTCCGAACAAAGTAAATATGAATAGCGAATTACAAACTATTAAATGCATTGTGCAATGAAAGTAAAGTTGATTTTTTCAATATTGGTTGTGGCGGTTTTGTTTGTTGGAAAAGTGAATGCTCAAATAATACCCTACGAAGCAGAGACAGACGGATATTTATATTCCGAATTTGAGGTAGAGGCGAGTGCCGAATTTGAAATTCAGATTGAGAAAGAATACTGTAAAGAAAAAGAAAAATCAAGCGGCAAGTACTTAAGCATATTGACATATAATATATGGAAAAACAACAGAAAATTAACTGTACACGCAGATGTTATAAAATGTAGCGGTGCGGATGTAGTTGCCGTACAGGAAATTTTGGGAGCTCGTAACTTCAGAAGGTTGAAAAATTTAACAGGACTTGACGGGCAGATGTGCGTTACATTAAATATCCCTTTTTTTCAGTACGGCATCGCCATGCTTTGGAGACCCGAGCTGGGTCCTCCAATGGAAATTGAGAATGTAAAGATAAGGAGTTCTCGGAATGACGCTGACCGGCGTCGGGCTTACATAATTGCCGAGTTTGCGGATTTCTGCTTTGTTGCTACTCATTTCAGTTTGTATCAAGGAGACAGAATTAGAATGACAGATTCGATTATAAATCACCCTATTACGAGAAGATGCATAAGTGTGGGAAAACCGGTTTTTGTAGCAGGAGATATAAATGCACAGCCCTTTCAGCCGACAATAGCCAGATTTGAAGAAGCCGGTTTTGAGGTACTCAACAATACGGCAAGAACTGACGAATACCAAACGCGCCCTTCCAGACAGCTTCACGAGAAAAGATACAAGGATGCAACCCGAGCAAGCGGTGCAATGATAGATTTGATACTTGGACATCCGTCGGGTCAGGAGATTCTTGTGAGAGACATACCTTGTTTCCCGAAGGATTGGCTTATGGTAGTATCAGACCACTTTCCATACCGAGTTGTTGTTAGACTTAAATAACTCTTACAACGTTTTCCTCACTTCCGTTTCCTCGAAACTTTCGATAATGTCGCCGATACGGATGTCGTTGTAATTTCTAATGCTGATACCGCACTCGAAGTTTGTGCCGACATCTTTCACATCGTCTTTGAAGCGTTTCAGTGCCGAAATCTCACCTGTATAAACCACAATTCCATCGCGAATCAAGCGTACTTTGTTGTTGCGGTTTACTTTTCCTTCACGCACCAAAGAACCGGCAACTGTGCCGACTTTCGTAATTTTGAAAACTTCGAGTACTTCGATAGTGGCGGTTATTTCCTCCTTTATTTCGGGCGAAAGCATTCCTTCCATTGCCGATTTAATTTCCTCAATCGCATCGTAAATAATAGAATACAGACGAATGTCAATTTCCTCTTTTTCAGCCATTTTGCGTGCCGAAGCTGTCGGGCGAACTTGGAAACCGCAAATAATCGCATTCGAAGCGGCAGCGAGCAATACATCCGAATCGGAAATTGCACCAACGGCTTTGTGAATTACGTTTACTTGGATATTTTCGGTCGATAATTTCAAGAGCGAATCCGCCAATGCTTCTACCGAGCCGTCGAAATCGGCTTTTACAATGATGTTCAATTCTTTGAAATCGCCCAAAGCAATACGGCGACCGAGTTCGTCGAGTGTAAAATGCTTTTTTGTGCGCAAATTTTGTTCGCGTTGCAATTGTTCGCGTTTGTTGGCAATTTCGCGCGCTTCCTGTTCGGTTGCCATTACGTTGAATTTGTCGCCAGCTTGCGGTGCACCGTTGAGTCCGAGTATCAAAACCGGCTCGGCTGGTTTGGCTTCTTGAATGCGCTGATTGCGCTCGTTGAACATCGCTTTTACTTTTCCGTGATACGTTCCGGCAAGTACAACATCGCCTTGATGCAATGTTCCGTTTTCGACGAGCATTGTTGTGATATATCCGCGACCTTTGTCCAACGACGATTCGATAACCGAGCCAATGGCGCGTCTGTTCGGATTTGCCTTTAAATCAAGCATTTCGGCTTCGAGTAACACTTTTTCGAGCAATTCCTCAATACCGATTCCTTGTTTTGCCGAAATATCTTGCGACTGGTATTTTCCGCCCCAATCCTCGACAAGATAATTCATATTTGCCAATGTTTCTTTTATCTTTTCAGGATTTGCACTTGGTTTATCTACTTTGTTGATTGCAAAAACAATCGGTACACCGGCAGCAGAAGCATGATTGATAGCTTCGACCGTTTGAGGCATCACGTTGTCGTCGGCAGCAACAATGATAATTGCAATGTCGGTAACTTTCGCACCGCGCGCACGCATCGCCGTAAAGGCTTCGTGTCCGGGCGTATCGAGGAACGTTATGTGTTGTCCGTTTTCAAGTTTCACGTTGTACGCGCCGATATGCTGTGTAATTCCGCCGGCTTCGCCTGCAATTACATTTGTCTTGCGAATATAGTCGAGCAACGAAGTTTTTCCGTGGTCAACGTGTCCCATTACCGTAACGATTGGCGCGCGCGGTTGCAAATCCTCCTCGTTATCAGGCTCATCATCGCCGATTGCTTCCACCACATCGTGGCTCACAAATTCGGTTTGGAAACCAAATTCTTCGGCTACGATATGAATTGTTTCCGCATCCAAACGCTGGTTGATAGAAACCATTATTCCGATACTCATACAAGTTGCAATCACTTCATTTACAGAAACATTCATCATGGTTGCCAGCTCGCTTGCAGTTACAAACTCGGTCAATTTCAACACCGTTTGTTCGTGCTGTTCGCGTCGTGCTTGCTCCTGCATTCTCGCTTGTGCCGTGTCGCGCTTATCGCGGCGATTTTTTGCTGCGACTTTGCCTTTTTTGTTTCCGCCTTGCAAGCGTGCAAGCGTTTCCTTTATTTGTTTTTGAACGGCATCGTCATCAACAACATTTTTCAACGGTCGTTTAACTTGCGCAACCTTCGCTTTGCCTTTTTTCGCTTGCTCTTGACCAACTTTTGTAACATCTACTTTTTGTTTGATGAAGCGTTCACGTTTTTTCTTCGGCTGATTCGGGTCTGATGTGCCAACGTTTTTCTTTTCGGAATTATTGTTGTTATTTCCTTGCTTTTTAGCATCTTTCGAAGCGCGAAATTTTTCCTCTCGTTCTTTGCGTTTTTGTTCCCTTGTTTTCGGTTTTGGGCGAGTGCTTTGATTGAGCGATGCCAAGTCAATTTTACCAACGACAACCGGTACTTTGTCCGCTGTCGGACGCTTTAATGCAAATATTTCTGCTTCTTTTTTTCTTTCCGGCGCAACTTCCTGTTGTTTTTCCTCCGGTTTTGTTTCAAGTGCCGGTTTTACTTTTTCTTCCGATTTTGGCTTTAAATCTTCTTTCTTTTTTTCCTCAACAACAACTTTTTCTTCTTTTTTCGGAAGTTTTTGTTCTTCTTTGATTTGCGGTTTAACCTCTTCTTTTACAGGTTGTTTTTCTTCTTTCGGTTTTGTTTCAGCAATCGGTTTTTCAACTTTCGGCTCAACTTTCGGCTCAACTTTTTGCTCCGATTTCGGCTGTACTTCTTGTTTCTTTTCCGGTCTTACAGGTTTATTAACGGCGTCTAAATCAATATGTCCAACTGATTTGAAGTGAGGTTTTTGCTCTTCGGAAACAGCTACACGAATTACCTCCTCAACTTTTGGTTTTTCTTTTGTTTTAGGCTGTTCGTATCCTTCGATGGCAACTACACCCGAACTTTTTTCTTTGGTTTGATGCTGCTGTCTGAGTTGTTCCGCTTCCAACTTCGCTGCCATATCTTTATTGAACTCTTTCAACAACAACATATGCTGGTCATCCGTCAATTTATAATTGGGAGATGACTCAATCTTTTGTCCTTTTTTCGCCAAAAATTCAACGGCGGTGGACAAACCAATATTCAAATCTTTAAGAGTTTTACCTAATCTTATGGACATATATTTTTTACTAATGAATTCAGAAATCAGAAATCAGAATTTCAAATTCTGTTTTCCGAGTTCTGTTTCTGTATTTTTTGATTTCTAAACTTCTAATTTTCGGCTTCTGATTTCCGATTTCTGATTTCTTACTTCTATATTTCACTCCTCTCCTTCAAATTCGGAAGCAAGAACTTTCAAGACTTCATCTACTGTTTCTTCCTCTAAATCGCTTCGGCTGATTAGTTCCTCGCGAGGAATTGCCAATACGCTTTTCGCAGTATCGCATCCGATTGATTTCAGCGTTTCGATTATCCACTCGTCAATTTCATCGGAAAATTCATCCAAATAAATATCTTCGGTTTCGTTTTCATCCAAATCGCGGAATACGTCAAGCGTGTATCCTGTGAGCATTCCGGCTAATCTGATATTCAAACCGCCTTTTCCAATAGCTTGCGAAACTTCTTCGGGCTTCAAATAAACTTCGGCTCGTTTTTCTTCTTCGATAATGCGGATTGATGATATTTTTGCAGGATTTAATGCTCTGGAAATGAACAAACTTGTGTTTGCTGTGTAATTTACAACATCGATATTTTCGTTGCGAAGTTCGCGTACAATTCCGTGAATACGCGCGCCTTTCACGCCGACACACGCGCCAACCGGGTCGATGCGTTCATCGTACGATTCTACGGCAACTTTGGCGCGCTCGCCCGGAATGCGTGCAATTTTTTTGATAACAATCAATCCGTCTTGAATCTCAGGCACTTCCAACTCAAACAAACGTTCTAAAAACAGCGTGGAAGTACGCGAGAGAATAATTTTCGGATTGTTGTTTTTATTATCCACCATTGCTACAACAGCACGAACAGTGTCGCCTTTGCGGTAAAAATCGGTAGGAATTTGTTGGTCTTTCGGCAAAAAAAGTTCTGTGCCATCGTCGTCGAGCAGCAGCATTTCTTTTTTCCAAATTTGATATAATTCTGCGCTTACAATTTCGCCAACGCGTTCGCTGTATCTTGTATAAACATTTTCTTTTTGAAGGTCTAATATTTTGGAAGCTAACGTTTGACGCAATGTCAAAATAGCACGGCGACCGAAATCGATAAAATTAACTGTGTCGGTTACTTCTTCGCCAACTTCGTAATCTTCGTCTATTTTTTGGGCTTCGGACAGGGAAATTTGCAGATTTTCATTTTTCACTGCACCATCTTCCACCACTTCGCGATTTCGATAGATTTCAAAATCACCTTTATCGGGATTTACAATTACATCAAAATTGTCGTCAGTTCCGAACATTTTTGTAAGAACACTGCGAAACGACTCTTCCATTACACTCATCAATGTGCTTCTGTCAATACCTTTCAGTTCTTTAAATTCCGAAAAAGTATCAATCATACTGATTGTTTTTCTGCCCATAGTTTTTATTTGAATCTAAAAATATATTTTGTTGTTTTTATCTCGTTGTAAGAAAAGGTGATATTTTCTTTTATGGTTGTTTTGCGTTTTGCACCTTCGAGTTTTACTTTTTTTTCCATTTCTATCGTAAAACTCGTTTCGTTTGCTTCGGTCAAAACACCGTTTAATTTTCGCCCATCTCGTGTCAAAACTTCTACTTCGTTTCCGATATTTTTTTCGTATTGTTTCAATACTTTAAACGGCGAAGTCAAACCTGCTGAACTTACTTGTAGTTCATAATCCTCCGTTTCGCGGTCGAGTTTCGATTCGATAAAGCGGTTTAAATCAGCGCAAAAATCGAGCGAAACGCCTGCTTCGGCATCAATTTCGACCGCAATGCGATTATCTGCCGACATGATAATATCCACAAGATAATAATCCGTTTCGGCGATAAATTCATCTACAATTTGGCTTATAATCTCTTTCGATATCATTTTTAAAGATAATAAATAAGGGGACTGAATGTCCCCAACACTTTTTCTAAAATCGGTGCAAAGATATAAAATAATTCTTTATCTCACAAATAATTATAAAAATATTGTCTGAACTGTGATTTTTCTGATTTCTTTGATTGATGTGATTATCATAAAAATCACAAAAATCATTCAAAATCACAGTTCAGACATTTCTTGTATCGGCGTTCGCAACACAAACCGGCTTATTCCGTAATCGAACAAAGCATCGGAATGAGCCTCGAAAGTGATGCCGAAATCCTCGTTTGCCGTTTTGGCGTAAAGTTTGAACGAGAAAGTAAATTCGGAAAAACTGCCATCCATTTCAAATTCAAAACCACCGTTTTCGTGTTCGGAAACACTTAAAAATAATTGGTCAAGTACCGATTTGTCGGGAAGCATGATTTCCGCATCGGTGCGATTTGTCGGCGTTAATTTAAACAATGTCAGATTGTTGCGAACACCCGAAACGGTGATTTGAAGTTCAACCGCATCGCCTGCCGTAATCGCATCGAGCCGATGAAGAGCCGAAACAATGCTGACTTGAAGCGTGTCATTGTTATCGGTAATAAATGTATTGTAGGGCAAACTAAATTGAGGCGCGGGCGTTCTTTTTATCGGAACGTGCAGCGTAAAACTGTTTTCGTCATTATATTCATCGGCATCAGAAAAAGCGGTCAGTGTCAAACTTGCATTTCGGCTGGTTTGTATCGCCACGTAACTGAAAAGAAAAGGAATGCGCGTTCGTTCGCCTGCAACGCGAAAAATTCCCGCTTGAAAATCCGACGAACTTAAAAACGTGCTGTCCATATGCGCTTGGTCGAGAAACAGAAGCTCAGCATTCGCATTTTCGAGTTCGATGTGAATTTCGGTCAGCCGATTGAACACGCCGTCAATATCAATCCGAAAATGCGCCGTGTCGCCGGCGGCGATACTGTCCATATGAAAACCCCGTGGAAATGAGCCGTGTATGCGTAATGTGTCGTTGTGGCTCGTAAATATGGTGTCGGTCGGAAAATTGAATTTCGGACTTGTTTGTTCAATTGCATCCCGCGAATTGCACGCAAAAAAAATAACAGCAAGCAGAACGTATAATATTAAAAAACGTACTTTCATTAATCCAATTCTTCTTTATTCCGTTTCGGCTTTTTTTATCGGCGTTCTGATTGTTCTCGCCGTTGTGTTATAACCTTGACTGCCGGTATTTCGCACAGAAAATGTCAGCATCAAATCCGCGTATGCCTCCAAAGCTACATATTGAAAAGGGAAAGTAAGCATTGGAGAAGTACCCGGCATCACAAAAATTCCTCTGTCATAATCAGATGCGCTTGTAAAAACACTATCCAATTCATTTCTCGGTCTCCAAACAAATTCTACTGACCCTGTTCGGCTCGGAGTAATCCTGAATTCCTGTAAATTGTTAAATTCACTAAACATCCACGTTTGAAAATGAATGATGTCGCCAACTGAAATGGTGTCGAACGGAGCGTGGTTGAAATTCACAAAAGTCGTATCGCCATCGACAATGCGCATTGCTCGAAAATCAAATTGAGGAGTGCTTTCTGATTCTCCGAGCAAATTGCACGAACTGAAAACAAGACCCAAAAAGCCTGCTAAAATAAAATGATGTAATTTCATAAATGTATTTTTTTAAATTCCTAATTTACGGCGTAAATCTGCAATCAGTTTGTTCCAAAGCCGAATATCATCTTCTTTATCGGCAAGTTCGGAAAAATCGGTAATTAAAAGCGACAAATTGTTGGCAAGTTCGTGTTTCACGATGCGCAATTCAAAATAATAGTCTGTATTTTCATCGTGTTCCCACTGAAAACGAATGTAACCCAACGGTTTCACATTGAGCAAATGTGCTGTTTCCTCATGGTCATCCCACGCAAAAACATATTTTTCGCCTGCAACATGTACAGCTTTCGAGAACCACTCAGATAAGCCGTGTGAAGTACTTATCATATTCCACAGAACGCTGATTGATGTGGATTTAAGCTGATATTCCAGTTCTAATTTTTCTTTCCTCATATTTGATAATTTTAACATTTACTGAAAATTCGTCACAAGATAGACATTATTATTGAATACTGCAAATATTTTGCGTTTTGCGCGGTTAAAAATGATAAATGTGCTTCGCAAAGCATTTATCTTACAAATTTGCACATTTGCGCATTACTTCGTATTTTTGCAGTTAGAAAAAATGGATATGACTCAAACCGAAGCACAAAATATACGCGCCGATTTTCCCATTTTGCAGGAAAAAATTTACGGCAAA
>Ga0123352_10012059_pt1 | contig 13649 bp, 9 predicted proteins | sample TergutLab28metaG_FD_89700 | JGI IMG/M metagenome (GOLD analysis project Ga0123352, IMG submission 89700) | Labiotermes labralis P1 segment gut microbial communities from Petit-Saut dam, French Guiana - Lab288 P1 | ecosystem: Host-associated > Arthropoda: Insects > Digestive system > Gut ...
ATTTAACCAACTTGATGCACAAAATTTGTTTCACAGTAAGTTTTATTTCATGCCTCTACATGTTTTGAGCACATGTGCTCATCATCAGGAGGTCAAAATTGCATTACTCTGGTATCATCACACCTATAGGTGTGATGATACCAGAGGCTAAATACCGAGATAAAGAAAGTAACAATGTTGTCAACCTGCGCACCGGCCGCCTTTACCCCCCTTAACATCATTTCTGTTACAGGCTGAGTCGACCCCAGGGCCATAGTGTGGCCGGAAGGATTAAGTAAATCGGGAAATGAACCCGCACCCTTCCGGCTTGTAGCGCAGTGCCTCAACCACCTGCGCCACAGAGAACCTCCACGCAAGATAATGGCTGCCATTTATGGATCGTCCAGACGTAACATTTGTAGGAAAGAATGGTTCAATCCAGGTGCTTGGCTATGACAGTGCTGCCACTACTAATTCAACAATTTTTACAAAGGGTAGGTCAGACGTGCCCAAAGAGAGACAAACACAACACAGATCTTACCTGCCCAGTTCCAGGAGCGAATCGACACTCACGTCTGCAGACCACTGAATTTACCCCAGATATGGAAACTTCCACTGGCCACTCCCTTGTTTATCGTGTTGTACAAGGAATATGGAGCGACGGGTGAGATAGATATGAGCTGCGTACAGGATTTCGCGTCGAGTTATCAGTACATTGTGATACATGTTGCAATATTTCGACACAGTGCGCGTATACTGATATCGCACACCTGGTATTAAAAAAAATCTGTTGATTCTAACAGGAGTCCCAAAATTACATACATCCTTTTGCAAGTACTTATTTGAGATTTCGGGGGCTTCTTTGTCTGCTGGGTTGAGGTAAAAGTATGGAAACTCTTCGGGGCCGAATACAGCATATTTGATCATTTTTGTTGTGACGGAATGGACATCTTGCAAAAATACTACGCTTTCTAACCGAAACCGAGCCTCCCATACATCCAACCCCTCGACCGTACCTGAGGGTGTTGTGTATTCGTACTGTACTCTACCTCGGGTGACGTGGGAGGCGGCAACAAGTGTGGAGGCTATACCCTGATGAGGGTTGCTCTGACACAGACTGGCTAACGGAGCTCTGGTATTCCCAAGCCAAGGTGGAAGGTATCGCGCCTAGGGCTGCGTGGCATTGGAGTAGAGACAGCAGTGTCGTTAACGATCCCCTTGGGGAACCAGGCCGCACCCGTAGACGGTGACCTTATGTTTTGCACCAGTTCGTATGAGCGCTCATTTTTGGGGGGACTCTGGCAGATATAAATGAATAGATAAACCACTGGTTATGGAGATGGAGTATATCTCTCCATAGGGACCCTGTTGGGGGGAACATGGATGGGCTCCCTTACCGGGGTCTCTGAAGGAAAGATGAATAATCAGGGATGGGCTGAAGAAGGTTCTGGAGACGGGTGTCTCTCCCCGTAGTGGAACCTGGGGAGGGGGTCCGTTTACAGGGAACTGCAGAAGATAGTGGAAGGAGGGCTCCGGAAATGGAGCATCTCTCTCTATGGGAGCTCTGTTAGTGGAACTTGGAGGGGGGGGGGTTTCCTTTGCTGGGGACACTGCAGGTCATGAAAGAAGGTTTTGGAAACGGGCATCTCTTTCCATAGGGGCCCCTCTGGGAAACCTGGAAGGGGAGCTCGTCTACCAGGGACTTTCAGAGAGATGTATGAAGGGGGCTCTAGAGTTGGAGTGTGTGTCTCTCTCTCTCTCTGAAGAGGCTCAGTGGAGAGGGCCGCATTAGAAGAAAGTGTGTTGAATCTGCAACTAACGATCTATCCGGAAAAGATACTACATCTCTGCACAACACAATTATAAAGTGCTTCATATAACCTAAGAGAAGCCTCACAACAAAAACAACTTCTACAAGATTGCAAAATACTTAATACTCCCCACAATACAAAATTTTTTTATCTATATTATTTTACCTTATCATATGTAATTTTATAATTGAAGTTCATATTTTATATTCTAATACCATCATAATCATGTAAACAAGATCTTGTACTTGAAAACACTGTCAATTGTATATTAATAATCCTTCTAAGTCATAGCCTGAAGACGGCTATATGAAAAAAGCCGAAACATGTTGCTATCATAATTTTTTAATTATCTTTTAAATACATTTTATGTAATAAAGGTTGTGTCAGACTGAAAAATTATATACATTGTCTTAAGTATTGATAACACAACAGTGAAGCCGTACCTGAAGATTCTTATAACATCCTTGTAAATAACCAACTTGATGCACAATTTTTCATGTATGTTTATTTCTATTCTCTACATGTTTCGGGCAGCCACGTGCCCATCATCAGGAGAATTATTGTATCGATGCAACACCTGGTTTATGTCACTCTGTGTAGATGACTGTCTGGTATGCATACCTGCATACCAGGCACATCAAGTTGGTTATTTACAAAGATCATACCAAGATGCAAGGTCAACAAAACATAAAATTCTTTTAACACTTAAATACTGGAGATACTGTTGCAATTTTTGTAACCTGCACTGAGGAACTTGTGTATTTTAACACTCCATTGCCCACTTTGTAACTTACTGGGGGCATACTGGTGCATGCCAGTTTGTCTTTATATAGTAAATGTAATTCACAGAACTGTGGTGCATATTGTTCCATTCCAGGGCAATGCATTCCATTCCATTACCTACCCCACAGTCCTGTAACTTCCATACTGCAGAGCACTGGAAAAGCCACAGTGTCTTAATATTCTTACAGTATGAAACGTTTTGTACGTACTGTTGTCATTTTACAATTCTGTGCTGAGGAACTTCCCACAGCATTGCATGTAATGGCATGCTGCTCACATCATATGGTCCAGGGTGTTCTGTTTATAATACGACAGATTTTTGGACTGCAATCACTTTTGTAACATTTTGTAGTTTAATGCAGTAGTTTTCTTGTATAGTAATGTTTGTACTTTGTCATCATGACTTTGTTACATAACCTTTTCTAATAGTTTTTTTCTGAAATACCTTCAGTTTGCACTCTACACAGCGAACTGATGTGCTGTGATTTTTTAAAATGTATTTATATTTCTTCCTGCGCCCAGAAATTGTGCACGAGTAGTGAAATGAGCATTACAGACTGTCCTGTCACTCCCCTGTAATGCCTACCACAGACTCTCCTGACACCCCTCTATAGAGGCTTATAACAGTATGGCCTGAAATTCTTCTTAAAATACTGATATTAGACTTCCTGATATATCTAAATATGTTCCATGTCTGTGCATTAAATAAATATTTAAACTTATTTAATAAAGCCAACAAATGCACATGTGTAAAACATGTTTTATCACATATTAGTAATTAATAATATGTGATAAAACATGTATTACACATGTGCATTTGTTGGTTTTATAAAATAAGTATAAACATTCCTGATACCCCTTTTTGCATACTTGGAATAGACTCTTCTGAAGTTCAGTGTCAATATCTTTTGTCCTGTATTTGTCTTTAGCACATTCTTATCAAACAGTTAAAACACACAATTGGTTGAGGACTTACAGATTTCAAAACACTTTTCACACTTTGTATGTGCTGATGTTTACACAGACTTTGCCAGTTGTGTCTGGACCACTGTGCAGATCTATGGCATATTTAGAACTGATATGTAGTGGTCACATTACTCACTTCTGAGAATTTATTGGCATATTTATGAGATATTTCATGGAGAAGTTCAGTAGGGCTTTCAATGCTCATGTAAAAACTGTACTGGCTTGGAAAAGAATTAATATGTAATTATATGTGATAATTTTGAGTCATTTTGCCTTGTGCAATATCTTCATTCCACAATCTCAAAGCATGTTACTCAAAACTTCAATATAGCCATGATTTGGTTGGCTGTATTGTAGTTATTTATCCACCTTATTGTTGGTTAAATAATGTCTGGATTTATCATTCATGTGTTTATTTTCAGAATGAATTTTATTTCAAAACTCTGTCCTGTTATACATCATGTAATGCCTAGGGGCAAAAGGAAATGGTCTAGAGCTTCTTCAGTTAGGCTTCCAAAAGATGTCCTGTGCCACTGACAGGGAAAAAGGCACACACTTCTCTGTTGCATGTTACCACATTTACTTTATCAGCTTATTTTTCTTTAATCTCAAAATCTACCCACAAACATGGATTGAATTTGACAGCAGAGTGGTATGGATTGTGCAGTATGAACTTGTGATGTGAATTCATTGTCTTGTAAGAGAAATATAAGTTGTAACTGAGGGAGATAAAATTCGCTAGAACAAAACATCAAATTTGTTCTGGAATCATACAGATGTGCCCTGTGCAGAAACAGGCTGCTGTACAACACAACATCTTTTATCATCCAGCCCACAGACCACTAAACATGCCAATCAAAATTTCAGAGTGCTGTAGACATGACTTGATCAATGTGAGAGGAAGGGAGGGCACAAAAAGGCTATAGAAAACTGCATAATGAATGACTTATACTCTTTGTCAGATTGTGTGTGATGGAATGTCAGGTAGCATGCGTGGCAACAATAATAAATTCCTACAAATATGACATCAGGACACTCAATGGGCAGGTTCCAAATGAAATAAGTAAACTTGTGGAATGTTAGGGTTTACAAAAGTGTGCTGTGTTACCATACTTATTCTGTGTGTCTTTATTATCTCAACTGCTGCTAAAAACAGTGGAGATGGTTGGTTCCAAACTCTGAACATTCTCCAATATATATGAAACCTAAAGCATGACCTAAAATGGTCCATGTTAATAATGTACCTAAGCTAGACACTTTAGTGGTATAACAAGTGTACCACACAGTGCCCACAAGCAGTTAATGACTTACAACGACCACTCCACAACAGGCATCACACAGGTTCAGGTTGCCACAAGCCCTGAACAATATCTTGTCCATTACATGCATTTCCCATACTCTCCATAACACAGTCTGAACCTTGTCCCCCCTTTGCCGCCTCATCTGTCACGATGTTTCTTCTTTGGTGGTGCCCCACTACAAACATATACATTGAAATACATTTACAGCAAGAAGGCAGTGTCTTCTGTGGGTATGGTACAGTGTGACTGGAGGGCTCACTTTTGCATCATCTTTAACCTGCGATCAACACCACTCTATCCTGTCGGACTTATAGAAGGGTGACATTTCAGGCATAATGACAAAACTTACCTACATAAATTGAAAAGTTTAGGGGTAGAGATGTAATACTGTCCCTCACACTAACACAGCAGCAAAATGTTAAGGTGCGGAAGAGTCGAGGCGTTAAGTTAATGCACTCTAAAACATCTGCACTAGACGGTGTGCAGCCAGCCGCTTCAAGTCCCCAATACCAGGGAGAAACCTGGCAGCCACTGGCCAGGATGCCATGAACCTGACAGCCTAACCATAAATTTTTAAGATAAAAAAATCTTAACCCTTGCCAGGAATCACCCCCCAGTTCCTTGCACATTCAGCACGCTGCAAAAGCCATCCCAGATATAAAATTCAACAGGAAAGATTTTCATACAAATTCATACCTGGGACATTAAACCCATTCCCCTAAGATTCGTATCTTTCATCCAACAGACATTCGTTGCAGTTTATAAGCATGATTATGACAGGGCAATAACTAAGGGCACTTTACTGAAGACCATAATACTATTTGGTCCCCATTCTGGCACACTGCAGAAGGATTTTCTCATAAGACACTCAGTACAAAATGTCACTTGTGTACAAATCAGCTACATTTCGTGGTTGTCGGTCAGTAATTGAGGGCACTTCACATGATGATAGCTCAGTTGGTAGGGCGACTAGCTAATCGAATCCCGGTGGGGGCAATATTTGCCACACCCGTCCAAATCGGCCCTAGGGCCCACCCAGCCTCCTGTACAATGGGTATCGGTTCTCCCAAGAAGTGTTGGGGTGTGGCGTTGACCAATGTTTCATTTTCCTCATGCTGAGAGGGGGGTCAGACTTGAGATTCAAACCCAATCAACGTTCAGCCACATAGCTGAAGTGGCCATGCACAGCTTTCATCGAATGTCAGTAGTACGTAAGTTTCCCAAAGTGAAAATATGGCATCACATAAACCATACAACAGTTCCAAATGGTGTGCTTGCAAATAATGTCATGAATGGAAAGAAACAAATGAAATTTGGGAAATTCTGAGGGTTTGTTTTCAGTTACAGTGTAGACAAAACTGCACAGACAAAAAACTGCACTACCAATATTCTCTTTCAACACATTTATTTGGATTTTAATTCTACCAAACTTATGTGACTACTCACAACAACTTTAACATTATCATACAATTTAATATCTCTCTCCCCAACTCAGGTCCTATGACCCTCTCTTTGCTCAGTCCCTTGCTTCAGCTCCGTACCTACTGCCAACCACTGTTCAGTCAACTCAACAGTCTTGCCTTAAGCACTAACTTCCATTTCCTTACCACATTTTTTTTTTACCAAGCTGTTCAGTGATCAAGACATGCTCCTCTCTTTAATTTGTAAAACTACGTTACATGGATTAGCCGTGACAGTTTAAGATTTATGCATTCTTTAGACATTTTAATTTGAATCACAGAAAGTTTTTCAGTTCATTTTGAACACTTTAATAAAATGGCTTTAATTATGTCCTACCTGCCCGCCCGCATTCTGCTACCCAAAAAAGAAAAAAAAAACCAACATTAACCAAAACAACTTCTAACAGATTGGTGGTATGTGTCGAAGTCTGTGTTTGTTGTACTGCAATTTCTACTGTTGCTAAACACACTGGGTGTGAGGTTACCTCTTGATTACACTCCCCTAGCCAGGTTTCTTGCCCCTTAACAAGACCCATGTTTTCCCCATGCACTCCTCACTCCATGTTCAGCTACAACACTGTGTGCACCACACTGTCCTTACAACCCACAACACCACAAGCTTAACCTCGAAACCTGCATATATCTGTCACTGTTTTTCAGGTTGAGACACTGTAAAATACATCCCTTCCACAAACCAGAACACCACAGCATGCATGTCACACTATACATCTCATTGTAATCCATTTCCTATTCATCAACATTACCTTTTATTTAGCGACATTTACTGGATGTTTTGACACACCTACAGTATCATCAACTACACAAAATGAAGACACTGTATTTAGCATTACACACACACACACACACGTGATGTTCGGTGAAGAGCCGATCCTAATCTAATGTACGTCACACAATAGGTATACAGTAATCTGCAGTTGAAATAATAATATTAAATATTTAAAATTATTTGTAATTAAAATAACAAAGTTTTGCATAAAACCACTGTCTGTATTTAACACTGATATATCATGATCATCTCAGTGTGTGAAATGCTGGTCACAATTTTGTGACGGCAGTTATGGCATGTACACACACAGCAAGTGCAGGCTGTCTACATGCAACCCTTATACTGAGAAGATGTCAATCAGTGGAGTGCTACCTTCCTTCAACTGCTGTCCACTGAGAAAGGAGTAGTTTGGTGAAGTGCCACAAGAGGTTTGAAAATATAATATTAATATACTAAATATATTAACAGTACGTGATGCTAATGCCCCTATGAGCCAGTTAGGAAAGTGTCAAAAGGCCCTAGGATGCACTACACTGGTCTACACACAGCATCACCACTCTACACTATGAAATCTGTCACTAGAACCTCATACACACTCAAATAATAATGAAATATCACCATTAAACAATAAAAAGATTATTTCATACAAGACTATATAAGGTAGGTTCTAGTCATAACAGACCCCAATTTCACAGACCTGAGATTCAGAAGAATAAATTTTGGGATCACAATTTTCAAAGGTACTGAACCACTCTGTTAGAGACCTGGGAAATGCTCAACAATTTTAAGAAAAATTTGAAATTGATTTCATTTTCACAAAATTAACTGATAACACTTTATAAAAAAAAAGAGTAAAATTTCATTACATACAAATGAATATCTACTACAACCGACAAGAAAATAAAGCAACTCTTAAACACGACACAATCTTAGTCTTCGTCTTCACGATGTTCACATATAACAACTGGCAACTTCAATTCCTGCATTAATATTAACAGGCACTGGGTCACATCTTGACACAAATATGCCATAAATTAACCTGGGAAATGCTCAACAATTGTAAGAAAAATTTGAAATTGATTTCATTTTCACAAAATTAACTGATAACACTTTAAAAAAAAAAAAAAAGTAAAATTTCATTACATACAAATGAATATCTACTACAACCGACAAGAAAATAAAGCAACTCTTAAACACGACACAATCTTAGTCTTCGTCTTCACAATGATCACACATAACAACTGGCAACTTCAATTCCTGCATTAATATTAACAGGCATTGGGCCACATCTTGACACAAATATGCCATAAATTAACCAGCAATTGGGCTGTACTTGCAACACAAAATACACAAACACCGAGTGGCAGCCTAGTTTCTCTCTTTAAGGAAAAAGTAAAATAATGTACCAGCCAACACTAAACAGTAATTAAATGCATAAATAAAGAATATGAAGAGAATAGGCATGAATTTATTCAATCACCACAGACACTACAGACATTAAGACTGCTGCACGGGTCTGGAAACTTCAATTTCAGCCAGCACACATTTCTCAGCATCCACACACTGCTTCACAAAGTCGTGGTGAAAAATTACACAATCACAATTTTGGAAGATTTTGTCAACGTTATTAGGATATGGGCAGGTCTTGTGAGAAGCCATGAAACTCCCAGTCTTGTCCACTTTGTTAATTGTCATCTTGTACGTAAAGGATGAAGCCTCTTCCTTTACTCCCAAATACAGAAGACAGCTGTACACATGATTCTCTATGAGTTTTGTGCACCATAAAAACACATCATTCTGCTTGAAAAATGCTCGATACCACAAAGGACCCTTTTCAATATCCCATAATCTTGTTTTATATTTCCCTGCTCGATTAAGTACACCACAAATGTCACGGTGATTGGTCTTCATGTGATCCACAACAACATCTTCTGTACCCTCCCATGAACACGTATTGGAATCCAGCACCTCAAATGGACATCTGTGTGCTTGGCGAGGGCAGTTCTCTTGGTGTGATGCAAGGCGTTCCAAACTAAACAACCCTGTACATCCCATTGCCTCGTACTTACACGGATACTTCATCTTACCAACTAGTTTCTCAAGGGCAAGATTCCTGGATTTCATGAAGTTCTTTGTGCACAATCGACACTTCTTCAGCTTACGTCTACAGGTTTTACATACACTGTGGCCACTCACACACATGGAAATAGGAGGTGCCATATACTCTCGGCAGACAGGGCACTCCAGTTCCTCGAGAAGGTCTCGCAAATTTGGGTCCAGGCGGGACTTCTTAGATGATCCGCTTTCAGACCTTGGATTAAAGAAAATTCAATAGTGACACACAGGAAAAATAAAACAGCACTGTCTTGGAAAATATACTAAATTTTGAAAACTATATTTCTTCTACACATTAGATGGAGAGTAAACATTCCTTTCAAATAATGGTACATTTCTACCAGAATAATACCACACTCCAGATGATAAACAGTCATCATGGAATTAAAAGCACATTAAATTTTGTGTGTACACACACATGCACACACGGCTTAAACATTATTGCAGCCCACTAAAGGGGAACACCATTAGCCACCAACAAACCTTTTGAATAGTTATATTGCACATTAAATTGAACCTCTATATAAGGGGGAAAAAACTGCCTACTTTCGTAGTCACACATGGTTATTAGTACTGTGCTTGTTCTTTATCTTGCTTTTGTTAAGAACTTAAAGTACACAATACACGTTGCATGTACCCATAACCTCCATGATTCACAATGTCATTGTTTCAAATTGTGGGTATACATGTATTTCACACATACCAGGTAGGCATATTTATAGTGTAACCTCCATATATCCGTACCACATTTCACGTCTAGTTCCACCTGTTAATTACCGTAGTTAACAGTGTAAAACACACAGATTAACGAACTCTTCGCGCGGCTGCCATCTTGTTATTTTCCACCGTACAAAAATACTTCTTTTAACTAAAAAGTAGTTTGCTATGCAAATGCGCCGACACAAGTTACGTACAACATTCTGGTACCTTATCGAATTTGAACTTAATTACAACCAACAGACACTACAGAACATCCCTCATTTGATGGGGAGCAACCTTCCGACTACAATAGCTATCAACGTCTCTACCCCCGCAGCTGCACAAATAAATGTGTATATATATATATAAAACCTAAACTGCACATTATATTAACCTAAATAACTCACATGTTTAACTTCAAAGTGTTCACTTCAAACGCAGCAGCCTAATTTCTTTACGATTTACGTTGCGTACCACCACAAGCCAAAAGCAGCCAATAACTGCGTCACATTGCCAACATTGCGACTGTAAGGCAGCACTTAGCCTCAGGCTAACCAACATTACACATAGCACGCCTCACTTCGGCACTGATAGGAAACCAGGGATCCACAAGTTCAGCAAGTTTACAGCAAGACAATACGTTAACATCGGAATCACATATAACAATATTACGCCGGGATGTTCGGCAACGTTTGTCAGTTCTGAGCTTAGACATCCCATTGTGCTATCATATAATAATTATTATGTACATAGTCGACGCATCAAAGTATATATCACATAATTAATGCAGTATGTTTTGACCTTTAAAAGACCATCACCACGCTAAAATACGTGTTTTAAAGGTCGAAACATGTTGCATGAAATTATATATAGTCGAACCCCCGTATCCGCAGATTCAGTATCCGCGGTTTACCGCGGTCCGAAAAAAATTGAAAAACTAAAGAAATAAACGGTTCATAAATATCAAGGCGCGCGCCAAGAGAGAACGGGCCGTAACATGGTGAAATCCAGCAGCCCAAACGCGCCCATTACTTGACTCATCTTCCTTTGTCCTCATATCCACACTTTCCCGCAGAACTTGCCTCCATTCTGCTTCCGGCGTTCTCGCTGTTCGCATTAGTTGCCGCATTATCACAGTGTTTGTGTTCAGAAAACCCTTATTTACCGCAATAATGATGCTGGTAGTGCTTCTAAGCGTACGAAAAGCCGCGAAGTCCTTTCCATTAGTGAGAAAGTGAAAATTCTGAACATGATTAAAATAGGGGGAAAAAACGTATTCGGAGATTGACAGGTTGCATGGCAAGAACGAATCTTCCATTAGTGAAGTGATGAAAAACAAAGAAAATATTTGTTCCAGTTTTTCTGTTGCACCGCAGACTGCAAAAATTACTGCTATATCGCGTGATGGTGTTAATGAAGATTGAAAAACACCTTAAATTTCTGCGTGGAAGTTATGTATAGAATGAGGGTACCTGTTGACGGCAACGTGTTACGGCATGAAGCCTTAAGCCTACACGAGGACTAAATAAAGAAATATGGAACGGAAGAGGAAACCAAGCCTTTTACAGCAAGCAGATGATGGTTGCCTAGGCTTAAGAACAGGCTTAATCTCAAAAACATTACAATCGTAGGAGAAGCTGCATCAGTCGATGAGGAAGCAGCTGCCACGTTTCCGACCGAGTTAAAAAAAACTTATCAAGGAAAGAAAATACGACCCTAGGATTAGGCTAAAACGTCAGAATTCCTTACTTTCATACGTACGAGAGAGAGAGAGAGAGAGAGAAAGTACACTGTAAATGTACGCTCTAGTGTACAGTACACTTCATTATTACGTTATTTAATGTTGGTAACGTCTTACTGTGCGTAATTTATCGATTAACCTGCTGTATACATGTTGTGTTATTTACATAATATTTTCTCAAATTGTAGTCCCACTCACTCTAATTCGCCTTGCATTTCTTTTATCAAAGTTGAAAAATTTAACATTTTCCAACTGGCGTCATTTCCCCTTTCCTTTCAAGAATTACATAGTTCTTATTAACATCATGTTTCCACTGCTCTTTTATTGACTCCTTTAATTATGCTGTGTACAGAATAAAGCATGAAGGGAGGCACAAGCATCTACCCATTACATTAACACTATCCCACCATTGACTTCAGACCTTACTAACATCCGCACAGCACTTGGGACAGTGACCGGCCTGTGATTTGTGAACCTGTAACATAGGCGGCTGAGGAAGGTGTTCTCTTCAACAGTGTCCAGCCGAAATGGGCGTCCAAACAATGACCATTCTTACTCAATTATTATATCAACTACTGCACATATATAAAATTTACAAAATTTACACATTAAAACATTAAAAATGCTTCGACATGTTTCGGTCCTAGGACCATCATTAGGGAGCCATATCGTCCTTGCTAAAGTCACACTATAAAAAGTCACATTAATTTCGCTGTTCCATTTGGGTATTGTGGCAGCATGCCGTGTTGTGTAATGTTATGTTGCGAAGAGTGCCCTGCTACGGATGTGCATTCTGTGCTTCGTTGCATATCACGCAAGCTTTAGAACAGAACATTCACCCAACTAGTGCCAAGGGTAAGACAGCTGAAGCCAAACCTGCAGTCAAATAGCTCAGTCGGTATGGCGACTAGATACTCGAATCCTGGTGGGGGCGAGATTTACCACACCGTCGAGATCGGCCCTGGGACCCACCGAGCCTCCTGTACAATGGGTAACGGATCCTTCCAGGAAGTACAGCGGCCGAGGTGCGGCTTTGACCACCCACCCCCATTTAGCGCCGAGGTTAAGCATACTTTGCTTCAAAAACAGAACAAGTTGCGGCCTTTTTCTCGGATCCCAAATGAAGGATTTTCATGACAAATTTCTGAAATGATCACCGGACTGCCGCGGTGGACCATACCAGCCTACAGTGGTAATATTTACTAACACTTTAAAAATAAACACTTAAACACTAAAATTAAACCTGAATTATATTTAAATATTCAGCCCGTACCGCGCAGTAAGTACACACTGTGTAGGTTATAAAGACAAACCAGTTAATGCAGTATAAAAAATAGTCTTTTTCATGTGCGTACACAACTCGCAAATTCACTGTGCAGACAGAATATGTTACACCTAAATGTAAAGGTAATGGTAATGTTCACGAAAGCCCCGAGGGGGAATAGAGGTATAGCTCTACTCTTCCTTTAACCTCAGTATTAGATTGGGGTAGGTGGTCAGCGCCATGGCCCGGCCTCTTTACGCCCGGGAAAGCCCCGGTACCCATTGTACTGGAGGCTGGATGAACCCCAGGGCCGGTATGAACGTGTGAGGAAAAATCTCGACCCCACCGGGATTCGAACCCCAGACCTTCCAATACCATGCTCACCACAGCCAGCCAGCCGACCTTTTCCAGACATAGATGGTTCCAGCCCGCGTCATCCAATTTACTCCGAAATCCTTCGTAACGCTTTGTATCTTACTGATAGCTTAAGATGAGGAACTGTCACACTCTTGCTAATTATCGTAGAAGGACCAACCACTTTCGACTGTCCGACGTACTTATTCAACGTCTCCGCAGCTTACTTACTCCATGGTGCAGAGTCCTTCTTGAGAAGCTAACATGTTTGCAGCTAGTCAAGAAATTCCCCGCATTTCACGGATCCCGAAGGTTCATTACCGCACTCACAAGCGTCCGCCACCTGTCTCTATCCTGGGCCAGCCCAATCCAGTCCATATACCCACATC
>Ga0123352_10012060_pt1 | contig 13647 bp, 8 predicted proteins | sample TergutLab28metaG_FD_89700 | JGI IMG/M metagenome (GOLD analysis project Ga0123352, IMG submission 89700) | Labiotermes labralis P1 segment gut microbial communities from Petit-Saut dam, French Guiana - Lab288 P1 | ecosystem: Host-associated > Arthropoda: Insects > Digestive system > Gut ...
GAGGAACTGTCCGAAACATGTAGAGTTTTATTCCAAAAATAAATTTGAGAAATTAGTGCATCTAGTTGGTTTTATTATAAGAATTTATCACGATGCACGGTCACCTGAACGTCAAATTCTACCAGCAAGTTTGTCTGGTGTGTTATTAAAGCAAATACATTCTATAACTTAGCAGAACGAAAGTGAATACATTTATACATGTACATTAAACAATCAAAACGAATTGTTTAAAAACACTTTAAGCACTTAGATTTTGGCCAGTGCTACTACGTACACAGCCGATCCCAGTGTCCGCGCGGTCTAAGGTGTAGGTCTGCGGCCGCTCGCCTGCTGAGATTGTGGGTTCGAATCCCACCTGGGGCATGGATGTCTGTCTGTTGTGAGTGTTGTGTGTTGTCAGGGAGAGGTCTCTGCGACGGGCTGATCACTCGTCCAGAGGAGTCCTACCGACTGTGACGCGTCATTGTGTGTGATCTAGAAACGTCGTGAATGAGGAGGCCCTGGTCCAATGGAGACTCTTGCGCCAAAAACAAGCTACATATATAAATCTCGTAACCACCGCACTATAAACACAGGCATTATGTCCTGTATGTTTTAACGCAAAATTCGTTGTCATCGTATATAGAAGACAAGGATTTCCGATCTGTACTCAGAACTACATTTCCGCTGTACATATACATTCGTATTACAATCGTTTAATTCGAGTTTTGTAAACAAATGGTTATTTAATACAAATTCCGTAAATTTTCGTAGGTAATTTTAAAGTTTCGCACCGCTGCCATATTTGCAGCCGTTGCGCTACAAACAATATAATACAGAAAAACATGTAGGTACATTTATGGCATATTTCCGTGCCAAATTGCACGTCTCGCATCGAATGGTTCATTAACTATTGCTATTCAGTAGAAAGCTGGAGAAATATTTCCATTTACCGCCATATTTAAGTTGACAGAACATACGTTGTTGTGTTATATAGCTCAATAGAGGAAAGAAGGATAAATATTCAGTCGAAACACAAATCTGAAGGACAACATAATTTGTTTCAACTGATGACAGACAGTTTTATATTCTACAAAGGCATTACGTCAACCTAAGTTAAATTATTTTTAGACCTCTCACCATCCATCACTGTAAAAGTAAAGCATTCCCATTACAGGCCTGGAGAGGCCCTGCTGCTTCCACGAGGTTGCAGTTCCCACATTTCAAGAAAATCGGCACATAAAGGTGGTAAGGTCGTCAGCCCTAAGTACCCCAGGAAATATTACTGGTATTCATTTCCGTTAGAGGCTGAGTTGACCCCAGGGCCATACGGCGACCTGGAAACATTATATCAATAAAAAATTTCAATGACACCATCGGGAATCTAACCTGCGAACTCCCGGCTTGTAGCGCATTGCCTAAACCAAGTGCGCCATCGCGTACCCCCATTTATCAGTGCAGGACACAAATTAAGAGGCTACAGTGTCACTTCCGGTTAAGAAGTTCACGCATCCATCATGTTATTATTGACTGTAGGAAAATACGCATTAGTTGTTAGTGTACCTTTAATACTACTTTGCGTGGAAGTCCCTACTGGCTTAAAGGTTTCAATGAAACAGTTAAAAAAAAAACACATACATATCGTGCAGCGTAACTTTTTTTTTTATTTAGATAGTCCAGTACGCTAAAAATAACATTATTAAACATGGTTCAGACCGCAGATGAAAGGAAAGCAATTTTGTTGAGTACTCTGACGTAACGACCGCCTAAGCGAAAGGATCAGATAGTTTTATCGATAGCCAAACTTCGCTTTCAGTTATTTTCCTGTAGCGAAATCTGAATCTCCGTAGCAGAATAACAAATGTAGCACTGATAAGACATTTAAGGGAATTACCCATTCAATCACACACAAACTTCCTCCTTATTTACATGTGCGAATGTATCATCTCCTCTTCCCTCCCCCCCCCCTCCCCTCGCCACAGGAACATCGTCATTGAATTACGGTCGTCTACAGCCGTCTACTTGTGAACTGAATCAGAGTACACTCTCTTCTCCCCACTCAGCGCGACAGTAGGAAAAAAAAAATCCCAACTATGTTTATACCCTGGAAAACCTTACAACCGCAAACCACAGGTTGAACGCGGAAGATGTGTGGTTTAATGTAAAGGGGTCGATGACTTTCACCTTATAGTGCTTCCAGATTTGAGAATTGGAAAGCTGCAAAATGAGACTGTTTGATATGTGAGAAATCAAGTGGAATAATTTGGAACTTCGTAAAAGGAGGGACTGCTTTTTTATACAGTACACTCACTATTGTAATGTTTGTGAGTAAGCCGCTCAGAAGAAAGAGATAACATTAGACTGGGTACCAAGTAAGCAGATTGTTATGGAAAGGAGGCGAATGCGATGAGATTAAGAACATGTCGAATGACGAGGATTGGTAATGGGTGTGTTAGATATTGGAATTTTGGTACTGGATAAATAGTAAGGTTCTTCGTTAATTTGTAGTACGTTAAATCTAAGCACGTGTGAAACGCACCTTCCAATTTTACTACTCAACAATTAGCACTTGTTAAAATAAGTTTATTGTATATTAAATATAAACACATAAGGACTTCGTATTCCCATTTTACTTCTAAGCAATAAGTAATTCTGATAACTGCGCTGTTATTCGTTACACAATTACCTACGTAAAGACGATCATTGATCATACTTCCTTGTTATTACAAGTCGCCACCCCCTTTTTTTTTGTAAAAAAAAAAAGGGGGAACCCAAAACACATGAATTTTACAAGAGAACTAAAAACCACATATTCAAGAAAATTTCATCTTTATTGCAAATTAAATATTTGAAACAAATCGAATAGTTTATTTTCAATAATGATTAAAATTTCTTGAACATGTCTCTTTTTCTTCTCCTGTAAAATCGATAATTTGTGGGTTTCCTATATTTTACAAGAGAGGGGCCGGATACAGTACGTATCTCAACTCACAAACGGACCACGCTGAACTGCACGCACACTAATCAATATAGCGAAAGCTCCTGGCTCGCGGCTTCACCCACTGCGGGTTTGTTTATTCGCGAAATATTTATTGTGGCAACCCTCGCGGTTGGCCATATTGGTCCCTCGATCATTAAATGAAGCATAAATGTGCTCACATGAATTCCATCATTGTGGCACATTAAGCTGTCTCGACCAGTGAATACTTAACGACGTTTCTAATGAACGTAATGGCTCCACCTTCAGCACCAGGCAGTCCACGACTAGTAATACGAAGCTTTGAACCTTCGGTAACTGCTTACCTGGCAACAACGTGCAGTATCCCAGAAGACTTGAATCTTCCGCATCACCGCTATCAGAATCTCGGCAAACTACGTCTCAGATCATGTGAATGACGTACCTAATGTCCTGAACTGGGAAACTTATTTTCATCACATGAATGTCTTTGCAGAAAATCATTCGCTTAACCCATCAACGCTGCCCTCGGTGCACCGTGTGAATGCATTTAAGGGCACGGATAATCTAAAACCCTTCTTTTCAGGGCTGTAGTTTTAATTTTAAACCCAGCGTCACTGAAGGTTTAATACAACCAACTGTTGCTATATTTAATTTCATATATCATCATGAATAGGGGTCCGCAGTAACACAGTGGTTAAGGTGCTGTGCTACAAACCGGAAGGTCGCTGGTGTCATTAGAATTTTTCATCGACATAAAATCCTTCCGATCGCACTATGGCCCTGGGGTCCACTCAGCCTCTAACAGAAATGAGTACCAGGAGCATCTCCTGGGGGTAAAGGCGGTCGGTGCGTTGTGCCGTTGTCATGAAATCTGGGAGCCTTAACTTCCTGGAACCCTCTGGGCCACTCCAGGCCTGTAACGGGACTGCTTTACCTTTACCTTATCATCATGAATATCTCATCGTCCACCAGATAGACACATGTTCACAACACTGGCACATTCCCTGTGACACGGTTATTACACTATTTGTCGTGCATACAGCTTAAACACTATTCCACGCCCTGCCATAAACATGAATACTTGTGCATGTTGTTATGCTTTCCTTATTGTTTGTAACATACATTTTACTTCGTCTACCACAGCCTGCTGTGTAATAAATCGCTTATAAAACACTCTCACTTCTTAAAAGACGCTGGATCATATGAAGAAAGAGTATGTTAATTACCTCTTAACATATATATCAACAAATTTTATATTCGTGGTTCCGTGCATCGGAATACTAGGTTGAGGAAATCCAGCGAGATGCAACAGTATGCAGATATTTATTTACTGCTAAATTACTCTACATGTTTCGGGCGCCCATCGCGCCCATCATCAGGAGTACATAAAACTGTAGTTGCAACCTCTGGTACAGATCACACAGATAGGTGAGTACATCTTGACTGACATTGCATTTACATTATCATCTACTTTCAACTACTGACTAATACACAAACGGCTATGATTTTTAATTGATAACATTTTCAATATGTTAAAATACAATACTAGACTAATTCTAACTACTTTTACACGGTGGCCTCTACAGGCTACCTACCTGTCTTACAACCTATTGGTTAATTTAATAATTTTCCAACAAGATGCGACTCATTCGGTTTATTACTCAGTCGCACGGCACCATCCGCACCGTACACACGACCTACGCAGCGGCTCTCAAGACCACCACACATCAACAAACTCGGTGCAGAAAACCGTATGCTGCAACTCAACATCTAATGCTCCTGATGATAGGCGTATGTACCCGAAACATGTCGAGCTAAGAATACATCAATAAAATTACCTAGTTGCATCAAGATGGCATTTCACATTATTTCATGATGAAGATGCACGGTCAAAGAACCTTCAAGTTTCAAATTATATGTTTATCTCGCCTCATGTATCTTAACTCTAAAAAACTAACTACGCTGTTCATTATTCTAGAGTTATAAAACAAATTACACAGTTACCGCTGCTATGAACAAGCACAGGCACCCGTACGCACACTAATTTGGGGTAAATTAAATTTTATGCAAATAAAAGAACTAAAGCTGGTTTCTTACACCAAATAACAAACGTACGCGTAATTTTCCATCACAGATGAGTACAAAATTCTAAGATAAAAAAAAAGCCTGGTTGCCTTGATAAGTTTTGCTACCCACGTTGCATTTCTTACAAAAGAAATAAAATTACTTCCTGAGAAAGGGAAGCCTTCCGAAAGCAATCAATGTGGCTTTGGAGGGATGCAGGCAGTGTTTCGAGCACACGACTGAAATGTGTGAGAGGACAAATGTCGAGGGTTAAAGCAGAAGATCGAGAAGACTTTGACAAAGACCAAGCAGAATTCGAAGTTTGTGTTGCTGCTGACACCGAGTGAACAGTTGGCGGATTATTTCCTGTTTTAACACAAAGCTTTTTATGTCCTTCTTCAGGAGATAAAAAACCGATAGAAGACTGGAATGCCTCGTAGCTGAAGCACATTATTGAATGAAAATAAGGGTTTATCAACAAGTGCAACTTTAAGACCATCAAGACAAATAAGCAGAAGTACCGTCAATCACAGCTACATTTTCGGAAAGCATCTTATATTGTCCAGAATGTACATCGTGTTTCGGCTTTTTAAAAAAGCCGCCATCAGGCACAGGCTTGAAATTTTGAACATCCCTCAGACTGGGGCATTTTTAATTGGTAACGTTTTGAATACGAGTACAAAGCACGTTTTATCTCACATTCTTGTGCGTGTGCCTGAGGATGGCTTTACAAAAAATCCGAAATACTAAGATCTTACCACGTTTGGAAAATAAAATATATCGTTTGAAAGTCTAGTTTTGATTTATGCCCCATCTGTTTGTCTACTCAGCCATCACAACAGAATGTATGATCCTGAGAAAATATCAAGAACTTTGAAGAGCAAAGACTTTCGCCAAGATGGCCACTTCTCCTCCCAGACTCGAATTTGGCACATTCTTTACAAATTCGTCCCGATATCGCTCAGATTAACAGCTTGTCGCATGGCACAAAGTAATTTAGGATGCGACGTACGGAGTAACGAGAAAATATGATGAATAGGACAAGAACTTGCGTAAGATAAACACACACTGTTTTTAGTGCGAGCATGCAAGGCATGGATTAATATTGACCTCCATCGATATACTGGTTGCGGTAATACACGACGGAAATGGACTGAAACAATAATGGTTAAATATCTAGTGACGTATGGAAGAAGGCAGTCGTGAGGTTTAGCAGCGGTGTAGCGGAAGGGCGCCTTACCTCAGAGATACGACGCCGCGTCATTGGGTATTCGGATTCTGACTTTTCGAATTATCGTACTAATTTGACGCCGAAGACAGTTCTTTTTCTTCTTCTTCTTCTTCTTCTTCTTCTTCCTCTTCCTCTTCCTCTTCTTATGGCATTACAGCCCTTGGTGAACCTTAGCCTCTTCCACAACTGTCCTCCACTGTTCTCGGTCCAGTAACTTTTACGTCACCAGTTCCTCACGCCCATCATCTTTAGATCCTCCTCAACTGACTCACGCCACCTCCCCTCAGGTTCCCCTACACGTCGAGTGCCTTCTGGCTTAACAACAGTAAGCTTTCTGCAAGGATCCACTTCTTACATTCTATGGAGTTGTCCCAGCCACCTCACTCTTCTTATTTTCATCGCCTTAATTACGTCTAGTTCATCGCAGAGCGTATACAGTTCATTATCGTGTCATGTTCTCCATATACCATTAACGTTAAGAGGACACCTGAAGACAGCATGTTACTTCAGTACGTAAGGGTCCGAGTGCGCTCTGAAGCAACGTCACAACCCGGAACAGGATCTGCGAAGTAGACACTTGTCATTACTCAGTTTAAACTGAACTGTTTTGAGGAATACGTCTGCTGACATTTGCAGTGGGTAGTGTATTTAGTTTCTCGAGCGTGGTTACTCCATGAGTGCTGTTTCGTGGCCTACGTAACGCAAGCATTGCGCCTTGACCTTTTGAGATCGTAAGTATTACGTGATAAAAAGAGCCCGGTCGATTCCGATAGCCGCGTGATCTAAGGCGTGCGTCTGGGGCCGCTCGTTTGCTGGGATTGCTGGTTCAAATCCTGCCTGGGACATGGCTGGCTGTCTGTTGTGAATATTGGTTGTAGTCAGGCAGAGCTCTCTGCTACGGGCCGATCCCTCCTCCAGAGGAGGCCTACCGAGTGTGGTGTGTGTGTGTCACTGAGTGTGATCAGGTGCAACAATAAAAATCTACACCTAAACTGAGAAGGTAGAAGCGGTCAGAGTAAGGAAGAAAGCAAAAAACAAACCAAAAAGAGCCCGTGTAGTTGCACAAAAGCGCATGTTTTCTTACTTGTATTCCGTAAGCCTATTATTATAGAACTCCGCATGGAAGTCGTAAACATTTATTATTATTATTATTATTATTATATATTCACTAAATACAAAGTCAAATTAAATTAACCTGCTCCAGTCCCAACCTTTATTAGAATAAGTGCCACAATTTTGATAGACGAGATTCGTGCTGTCAGATATAAGAGTAATACTCATTACAAAATCTGTTTAGGAGCGGCATTGCTATACCGAGCCATACGCAATAAGAGCCATATAATAAAGCACACAAAATGCTTGTCAGATGGACCTACTGTGTACCATGCACATTAATATCACCGGTAACACAGTGCACCTGACGTGTCTGTAGGATGAAGACTGGTAAAAAAAAAAAAAGCTTCAGCCTGAACAAGAGACAGCATTCACATTTCTGCAAAGGCAGTACACATGCAGACATACCTCCTGCAGAGACTATATTGGAAATGTAACTATAGAGAAACGTCATTAATACTATCACAAACCTGGTATTATTACTGACGCGTGCAAATGTAGACATAGTTTCTCGAAGGACGACTTTACTCTTGGTTCGTGGACGGAAATGTATGCGCTAGTAACTGAGATCCGTGGGGACCGCGGTAGTACAGTGGTTAAGTTGCTGCGCTACACATTGGAAGGTCGCTGGTTCGATTCCAGACGGTGTCATTGGAATTTTTCATTGACATAATCCTTCCGATCGCACTATGGCCCTAGGGTCGACTCAGCCTCTAACAGAAATGAGTGCCAGGAGTATTTCCTGGGGGTAAAGGCGGCCGGTGCGTAAGGCTGACAATCTTACCACCATTCTGGGCCAATGTCACGTAATCTGGGAACCTTAACTTCCTGGAACCATCTGGGCACCTCGGGCCTGATGGGGGAAATGAGATCCGTATAAATGAATAGGAGATGTCGGCCTATCTAGTAGTATCAACATTATTTATGAATTACTCAACAGCACATTGTCAGAGACCAAAACACCGTATGATCATCACCGTTGATAGCAAATTTTCTGGGTTGGATTTGCAATTAAAAAACGAAACAAGATGTGCGGGTATAAACAAGACCACGATGCTCTCTAAGAAGCTGCCCTTTTCCTAGTATAGAGACACATTAGGAGAACAGGTATGCTTTTTGGCATCTGTGTGATATTTCTGAATGCCAATAATTAGATTCAGAGATAAAGCAACTCAGTAGAAGAAATCTGAATTGCTTTAAAATGACTGAATATCGTCCCTCAACGTTACGCAGTGACAAATCAGTTGCTCTTGTCTCCGATTAATTTGTACTTATATAAAAATACAGAAAAATCCGGTTATAACGACATCAGTTTAGCAACTCCTCAAGTAGAGCGTCAGGTACTCTGTGGGACCAATTAGATCCTCACTGTTAAACTGTACATTATAGCCTACTACTAGGTTATATAAAAACACACGTTTATAAAGACACAAAATATCTGGATTCTTCATGACGTTATAACCAGGTTCAACTGTAACAGTGAGAGGACGGCGTAAATTAGCATCTCCCTGTGGAACATCAAGATTGTTGTAATGCAACTTTTTTGAGAATGATGATGGAGGTCTCCTCCTTCCCTGAATCGCGATTGTAATACCTTTAATCATTCTTTGTCAAAGAATTCTTGATCAATTAATTCTTTCACACTTTCACTATTTAATAAATTCGCCATTCTTTTCACAAATAAAATTTTCATTACTTCTGAACTGAAGATTCCGTTTTTACAGATTAGTTGACATTAATACTTACATACAAGAATCGGTAGTTATTACATGAACTGAATGTTCTGCAGTCAACTTCAGACGCGAATTTGTCCAACCCAAAACAGTCACAAATAATCCTTCTCAGATGCAGTTACTGTATAAGAATGTCAATGTACTCACTAATGAATGTTAGGATAGAGAAATTGCAATAATTGGTAATTGAGATGCCAAGAACTAGATTTCCGACGCGGAATCTTCTGTAATTTCCGGTCATTCTCCTCAATTAACCCTTATCCTGCTAACGTGGAGAATATGGTGAGCTACAAATAATGCCAGCAGATGGGATTTAACTCGGTTAATACCACAGAATTCTAAACTTCTTTAACGTAAACTATTTCAATTTGCAAGTAGCATGTGGTGCTGTAACCGTAATAAACACATTTGAAATGAGTATGTAAGTCCTGTTAATCTAAATCTTGGCCCACATTCATTTTATACAACAATATGGTGTAACAGAATGGCCGTTACAAAGCAGTTGATAAATGATCTACACAAGGCATGCAAATGTAGATATTCTGTCACGGTTGGTGGCTACATAAAGGATCAAATTAAATGTAAATTATACACTGGAATTCTCTCTAGAAAAATTAACATTTGTTTCGAGCAGTAGCCCTGGTTAGTTCATAAATTCGGTGCTCAATTAACACTCTGGTCTCCTCCAGATTTGGAAGAGGAACAATTTAAAGAACATTGCACTGCCAATACTTTATCCACACAAAAAAAACAGAAATATGCGTTTCAAACTCAGAAGCAGGATCGTACAGAGAAACACTAATTGCAGCTTATATTTATGTAAAACGCGCAGCACTTTGTGTACTACCGTCAGCAGGGTGCTACTTTTAATGATTATTTCCATAGATATATTACATGATACGGGGGACCGCGGTAGCACAGTGGTTAATGTGCTGTGCCACAAGTCGGAAGGTCGCTGGCTCGATCCCAGCTGGTATCAGTGGATTTTTCATTGACATAAAAAAAACCTTCTGATCGCACTATGGCCCTGGGGTCGAATCAGCCTCTAACAGAAATGAGTACCAAGAGTATTTCCTGGGGGTAAAGGCGGTCGGTGAGTAAGGCTGACAACCTACCACCATCCTGTGCCGTTGTCACGAAATCTGGGAACCTTAACTTCCTGGAACCCTCTGGGCCTGTCCAGGCCTGTAATGGGACTGCTTTACCTTTATTACATGATACACGCAACAGACCTACTTTACTGCAACACAGAATAGTCCCCCGGTCATCCGGACTACGTGGTTGGATTGGTCTGGATTATCTCAAAATTCAGAAAACCGAGGGGGATATACGTGGTATTTGTAACGTACAAAAAATAATCCTTCACTGCTAATGTAAAGCCACTTAAAGGGGAAATACTGTACCTAATAGTACATAATAATATTTTGCAACAATAATTTCATTGGGAAATACTCGGCTATATTTGGCCCAAAGTTGTCCGGACCACTGGTGATCCGGGTTACTGAAGGACCATTGTACTTGTGGTTTCTTAAACATGAATCATGACACTCCATTACCAACGGCACTTAATTACAGACATTTCACGTTTCGCACGTACATTTCAGATATTTCAGAACGAAATATCGCCACACTCCTTAAAGTGAAGTATCACTTTACGGAGTGTGGCGTTATTCTAAATAATATATTATATTATTTAGAATACAATATATAAAAGAATGTTATGTAAAACGAAGTGAAAGCCTCTAAATTTTAGGATAATCTGCACGACAGTGGAACGCAGTTTTAAAGCAACGATGATGTTTTTTTTCTCTTCTTTTGTGTTTTATTTAGCGATGCTGTCAGTACGTATGACAATGCATCGTCGACGGCAAATGCATGAATGTGATCATGGAGCAGTAATGGTATGACAGATTGAAAGCCGTTCAACGTAGCGTTATGACAAACAAATTAACAATGAAGTACCGCAGTATTACGTTTTATGCATTATGATTCTTACAGAATTAATAATTCAAACTCTTATCATCTGAGGAATAAACATTAAGTTCTCTGTGTGCGCGTGAGATGTGTGTTGTCACATCGCTATTTCTGTCTCACATACAGGAATTCTGTAAGGAGCGTTGTTCTCAAACTCATTCCATTTACTACCCGTCTTCAGAAGGTGAAACAATTATAGAGGTTTAAAATAGGCAAAATTATAGTATTATGTGTGCACCTAACGGCTATTCGGGGTTTCTGCTAAATGTAGAGAATTTAAACGCAGCAAAGCCGGCATGCCATGTTAAAGTAAGTAAGGTACAGATCGCAATGTGATTGAGGAACACTTCAAACAGTGGAGACACTTGGTTCATTTGAGGATATCATTTCTATATGAGCTATGTTTTAACCATTAGTTGTGCATTACGCTGGTTTGTATGAATATGACTTTCGTTAAGTCGTGTTCTAAAACAGAGCTACATTTCAGAAGTTAGGACTTCATAGCGCGTAATCTCTCTAATGCATAAGCGATGCATGAAAAATATTCTACTAGAGAAATGTGGAGCGTACGTTTACAGTGTCAGGAGCAAAATGTGTGTAAGAAGTGTATGTGTAATGTGTATAAGTACGTGATAGATAACCGCGCTCTTCCACAACGTAAGACACGTGACCTGACGCATTGCAGCAAGTTGTCGCATCGCCCAATCTCAAAACCGGGTTGCTAATAATGTTAAATGTCTAATGGCTGGCTATATGGGCGGCATACACGACCGACCTTTTGGCCTATTCGTTCATTGGACCTCTTCTATTACATTAATTTTGGGAGGTACGTAAAATAAAAGATGCTTTTAAAATTCGAAGTCGGTCGCCTGTCAAAAGCAAGAAACCTCGCATACTACAGCAGCACTTACCCAAGACACTAACAACTTATATACATAATAGGGCCACAACCAAAGCAAAATAAAATTTAGATCGTAAATTTAAAACCGCACAAACTTTCGTTTTGTTTTAATTCAAAATTACATTCTTTAAACTTGCAACACCACGATTCTTTAATAAAAATTGACGTCACTTACATTTCTACGAAATTCCGCCATTTTTAATTCCGTCCATAAGAGGTTTGGTGTTGGTAGCGGCAAAAATGTGGAAATTCTTTGAAGTCCATCTCATTTGCAACGTGGATATAAATTTTCTGGTTGTTTTGTAAAATATAAATGGGGCTGCAGACCACAGACGTGTACTGGCAGGTTAAATGCTGCGCCAGGCAATTCATTTTTTTTTCTGCCTTTTGATATTGCTAGATCATACCAACTAACTGATGATGAGTGCGACATTACAAAAGCGTTTCAAACGAAAGCCTCATAATTTTCCACGCGGGTTGATTCACGTCTTCTGACTCTCCGCTCTGCCTGTGTAAATATCTGCACGCTTATAAGCTAAAATGTCATATAAAATATATATAATAAAGTCAGGCACAACTTTGTATTTTATTAAATTATATTACAATTCCAGGGACATGTTTCAGTCCAATTTGTAGGGCTATCTTCAGGCTGATCTTCAGACAAGGTGGAGTGTAAGTTGATAACGCTTGCAATTATTTTAACCAATTCTCGTAATACGAGACCTTATGAAGTGAAAGCATTATCAATTGTACACTCCACCTTGTCTAAAGATCGGCCTAAAGATGGCCCTACAAATTGGGAAGAAACATGTCGCTGGAATTGTAATCTAATCTAATTTAATGAAATACAAACTCGTGTCTGACTGCATTACTTATATTTTATATTATATTTTAGCTTATATTCAACATAACGGGGATATCTCACTTGAAAATTATAATTACCATAAATAAAGTCTGCACCCAGACCACTGCCCTGTTTAAAAAAAAAAACCTTATTTCCCGACGGGACAAGCCGTGAGTTCAAATGACCACCACATTGATAATTTAAATATTGTGCAAATAAAGTTAAAATAAAAAGTGTTAAATAGATTTTAAAAAATTGCATAAAAATCGCGTTAGATATCAAAGACAACGGGTCCATTTATTTGTAACAGGCCAAACAAAAATCTCTTTAGACCTTGTCCACCCCTGGTGTTCACGAATTGCTCTGTAGCGTAAGGAGAGGCTGTGTACACACGGCAGCTGTTGTCGCAGTAAATTAAACCGACAAAATACAGCACTAGCAGGCAGATAAAACTGCAGCGGATATTACTTTCTCTATAAGCGAGAATTAACGAGATCGGATGCGTTACAACGTGTAACTTACATTCCGAAAAGCGCTGAGCTTGCATGAGCATACTGAACGAATACTCATTTACTGGGGAGAGGTTGCTTTCAAATATAATGTGGTGTCAAAACAGGCGGTGAGTGAGGTCAAACTTTGTATGATTCGAGTTCATGTCTAACATAGTAGGGTAATGGACAGACGGACGAAAATTATGTATGAAACGATAGTGTAGTGGACCTTATAATTACTTACTTACTCCATGGTGCAGAGTCCTTCTTGAGAAGTTAACTGGTTTGCAGCTAGTCAAGAAATTCCCCGCATTTCACGGAACCCGAAGGTTCATTACCGCACTCACAAGCGTCCGCC
>Ga0123352_10012061_pt1 | contig 13647 bp, 11 predicted proteins | sample TergutLab28metaG_FD_89700 | JGI IMG/M metagenome (GOLD analysis project Ga0123352, IMG submission 89700) | Labiotermes labralis P1 segment gut microbial communities from Petit-Saut dam, French Guiana - Lab288 P1 | ecosystem: Host-associated > Arthropoda: Insects > Digestive system > Gut ...
CACACACATACCCACACACACATACACACACATACACACACACACATACATACACACACATACACACACACACATACATACACACACACACATACACACACACACACACACATACACACACACACACACTACACGCGCACACGCGCGCACGCACAACACATGGGAACGCGCACGCACACTTGACATTCCTATTGTTTTCCCTGGGTGATACTAAATGTATATTTGTATATTGTACAATAACGTCAGTCTTCGAAGAAGTAATCGTTTTAAATTGCAAATAATTCATTGTTTAAATAAATACTGATACTAGCTAACGCTCACATTTTCTGTCATACGTAAATTGGTATTGATTCTCAGAACTTATTTTTTTTCATGTTTCGGAGAGAAAGATATTGTTACTGTACTGTGATGACGAGCAGCTTGCATTCAGTAACAGCTACTTACTGAAAGCTTATTCAGAAAATGAGTTTAAAAACACGAAGAATTTTTTTTCATTATTCGGTGAGGTGATGGAAATAAATAAATAAATAAATAAATAAATATATATATATATATATATACACCCTGTGCGTTTTATTACTCCGCAGACCTGATTGGCTGATCTTAATAAATTTTTATTTGCTTTTGCAATGCATGGCGGAACCGTTGGTGCAAAAGACAGTTGCTTCTTCGGAAAGTTTTACTAGTTTTAAAATTGCAGTATATTTAGCGATATTTGTGGTTATCACAACGGTGTTGCTGGAGATGGCAGGTCTTCTGGGATGTGCCACTCTTTTCGCAGAACAAGTCAGTTGCGCTTTGTCACATGTCACACGACTTGCAATTTTACAATACGGCTGTCTCCGAAGGGGACCGGGATAGCTCAGCCGGTATAGCGACTCGCCACGGACTGGACGGTACGGGGATCGAATCCCGGTGGGGGCGGGATTTTCCGCAACCGTCCAGACCCAACTTGGGGCCACCCATCCTCCTGTAAAATGGGTACCAGGTCTCTTTCCTGGGGGTAAAGCGGGCGGGACGTGGCGTTGACCAACCACCCGATATTAGCGTCGAGGCCAGAGAAAGAGTAGAGCTGTACCTCTACCCCCCCCCCCCTCGGCCTTCGGGGCCTGTTCTAGGGTGAACTTTACCTTTACCTTTCACATGGTTATCTCCGAAACGTCTATACAGCATCTTGTAAACTTTGCCGTTAGCAACAGAATTTATTAATCCGCACCGTACAACATGCATTTTGTAAAGTGCAGTGTCTGCCGTGCATCGTGTGATGTCTGGTGTCTAACAAGACTGTCTGAAACGTATATGTTACAAAGCCTTGCAGACAGACTGACTTGGAATGAGGAATAATGCGTGAGAGGGCGTGGCCTATTTCATTTCATTATCCCGGGATTTGAATGGATGAAATGAAGACAGGATCGATAAAAAATTTTTGTCAGAATAACGGCTCCGAGGTTTGACAATTGAAACACGACGTTCTGAATAAGAATGAGAAGTGCCACGTGCCTACAGCCAGCAGTGTCGAGCGTTCTTTAATAAAATCGACATTGCTTGTAGGAAAATTGTGTAATAAACACGTAATTAACCTCCGAGGAGCTGAGTCATTCTTTACGTGATAGTATTTGCTGAACTGATGACTAGTGTAAGGACTACTGCCACGGAGTGCAAACTCAATTGCAGCAACAGCAGCAGCAGCAATAATAATAATAATAATAATAATAATAATAATAATAATAATAACATGCACACTGATAGATGTGGCAATACCCGCAGACAGAAATGTTGTGCAAAAGGAAGAGGAAAAGAAAGAAGTTCCAATACAAGAGTTTATGTATAGAGATATAACGAATGTGGAACCTGAAATGTACGATTATAACAGTAATAATTGGAGCCACTGGAACAGTAACGAGAGGCTTAAGGAAAAATTTGGAAGCTGTGCCAGGAAAACTTTCGATAGATTCACCACAAAAGACAGCTGTACTTGGAACATCACACATAATACGGAAAGTACTGCAGTGTGAATCTTGAAGCCTGAACGGTGGGGATACCGCTGGTTCAAGAGCAGCACCACGAAGAAAAGGTCTGTGACAAGAGATATTCATATAATAATAATAATAATAATAATAATACCTCGCTCTTCGTATGATCCGAATGACGTCCTCGCTCTTCTCCGATGTTACGCGTCGTGGATTGGTGGTCAGTTACGGACGTTTTGGGGGCAATGTATCGTTCAATGACCAAACAGTATTGTTTTTCCCTTGAAGATGGGACCCAGTAGATTGTACCGAAACGCCCGTAACGTAACTACGAACTCATGCTGCGTAACATCCCGGAAGAGCGAATGTCTGCTTTACGTCGCGGCGGAAAACTGAAATCAGGGGTCAAATGTTCATTGCTGCATTTAGACTTAAAATAGCCGACCACCTCATCCGATTCAATTTCTCTTATTCCATTCCACATCACATCACCTTACGTAATGGGATCCATTTTAATGATGTACTGCTGACTAACTGTACACAAAACAATGGCGTATTAATTACAACAATATGCGAAACATTATTTTGTGTGTGTGTGTGTACAAACATGGCGACCTGGAAAGTATTTTCCAACTTAAGCTCCAGAAACCTGAAATTTTGCACAAAGGGATATAAATATGTTAAGCGATCTTCACTGCCAACTTCTGTATTCAAGCGTTGGTTGTTGAGATGTCAGAACTTGCTCTCCCTAAGCGCTTTAGTACACGCGGTCTTCCAGCACAGCGCTGTAGAAGCTTTTGTATTGAAATCTGAACTGAGCTCTTCTATTGTTTACTAACAAAAATTGAGTCAAACTATGAGAGTAGTTTCACATAAACCATTCTTGCTCGCTACTGTACGAACTTTGTCTGCACAGAGGACATGTTTATACTGAAGTCACAGAAACGAGTCTCCTGGCTACACGACATCCACCACTTCCCTAGAGTTGTTACTCTTCTCCTCCTTCAGTGCAGTTATTTATATTCTCCTGCAGTCGTCCAACCATTCAATTCACATGTGGCGTCCTTCACTAACATCAGGCTATTTTGTGCTGGCCGGCATTGGCCACAGGGACCTGGAAGTGAATAAAACAAGAAGTAGAGAGTCACCTCCACCATCCCTGGGGCTGATGTCCTTGGATTTAGGATAGAGACATTGTCGTAGAACCGTTTGAATTTGGCTTCACCTTGCAGGTCAGCCACCTGTCACAGTTGGTCACACTTGTATGGAACCGGCGAGCTTATTTTACGTCATGCATGACCGTTATACCGTAACTTGGCCACCTGCGTATCTTCAATCTTGGTCACAGTTGCGCACTTAGTGCTATACTTTACCGGTTTATGTTGGCTGACTTAATGAGCTGTGTAGTTTTTGTGTCATACTGCACATGAACCAGAATCCTCATTTGTTATTAGAACTGCCTCTTGCCCACGCTAACTCCAATCTCTCTAAAGATTTATGGTCAAATAGGAACTTACAGTTGGAAACTGGCCCAGTACTACTCTTACGGTCGCGTTTCATTGACAGTGTCTTGTACTCTGCCCTCCAACTCGACAATCTGTCCTTATAATAAAACCAACTAGATGCACTAATTTCTGAAATTTATTTTTGGAATAAAAGTCTACATGTTTCGGACTGTACACACAGCAATACATACAGGTTTGCTGACAGCTCGCAAGCTGTCAGCAAACCTGTATGAAACATACGATTGCTGTGTGTACAGTGAAAAACTCATGATGATGGATAGAAGAACTTTCCGGAATATGTGGAATTTTATTCCAAAAATAAATTTGAGAAATTAGTGCATTTAGTTGGTTTTATTATAAGAATTTATCACGATGCACGGTCACCTGAACATGAAATTCGACAATCTGTATCCGCCTGCACTCTAAATGTACCTTTGTTCTTGTGATAGCCGCGCAGTTCAATTTGCGGAGTGTCAAGTGCTTTTCCATATGTTGTCCACCTCTGTAAATTGGGCGGCTCTGAATTCAATCAAAGGTGGTCAACATATTCTTCACTGCAATAGAAATGAAAGCAGAACACCTCTCAGCGTCTTGTAACAACATTCGTGATATTACACTCAGCCATCAGCATTTTATTTCGCTGTGCATTTCATTTCAGTCCCATTTATTGTACCAGCTTCATTGATTGCATTGCGGTCTGTTTTGTTTGAGGTTATTTGTGGTTTACTTCAGTCACTCTAGATAAATGCCAGAGTAGCACGTTGAAATTCTTCACAGAAGTGCCCCCCCCCCCATTCATCGATATTCAACGTTATAGCGTGCCATATTGCAGTAATGTGTGTGTTGTAACTCAGCCTTTGCAGATCAGTGTTAGCTGAGGAGTGTAGCAGGTGGAGGCATTGCGAGGGGCTGCAGTATCCAATGAGTGTTACTGAATGTATAAAGGAGTTGGAACAGCTTAGAAGAGTTTAACCGGCCAAATCTCAAAGACGAGAACACGAACCCCACCCAGGGAATATAACGCGTGGTGGTCACAGGAAACGTTAAGTGTCTACCGACTGGATGATAAGAAGGATATTTGTGGTTAGGCCTCTTTAGTTTTATTCTCACAGTCACTTCAATGTTTATAATTTAAAATTCACAACCAATTTATTTGTGTCAACTGTATCAACAGTACACACCTCTTTATTATCGACACGCTTCCCCTTCAACCTGCTCACACCACTGTCCGCTAAGAAGTCCCCAAACCCAGTCTGTGCTAGCTTCACAGCCTCTACTCTCATCAAGCATAACATCTGTCTGATTGATGCATACCGAAAGGGGCGTAGAATACGCTGTTCCCAGGGAGACAAGTCGGCAATATGGTTGTAACCTTAGCGAAAAGCATGCCGCATCCCTTCGCGTGATAAACACAGTCATAAACCTAATACCAGTAACCTTGAAGTCCACGCTCTCACAATATACCGGCATATTGCACACAAAAGAAATTCTTCTGCTGGAAGTCCTAAATTTTACTTTATTCTTCCCACGTATTTTTGCCTGTCTGTCCGCGCTTAAAGAAGTAGAAGACGAAGAAGAAGAAGGATAAGAACGGTACAAACCATGATATCCTCTTTAAGTATTTTCTAGGCTTTACGCAAAATTACGAAAAGCGATTGTTAGCTTGGTCACTTCCGTGTCTGTCCTTCCATCTGACCGTTTGTCCGTCTCCCCGGGTGGAGGAACTCGGTTTTCACTGAACGGATTTTCATTAAATTTGATATTTGAGTGTTTTTCGAAAACTCTATCCAGAAATTTGAAGTTTTATTGAACTCTGACAAGAATAACGAATACATTACATGAAGACGAAGGCCTAGTACATTTATGACAAAATCTCCTTGAATTCTTCTTCTAATAAGGAATATTTCAGAAAAACATTTGTAGAGAATCTTAAAACAAACATTTATCTTCAGTATTTTTTTTTTCCCGAAAATCGTGCAGTTTATGAGATAATGTGGAAAAATATGGTAAATCCGGACAGGCAGCAGATTACAAAAGAACACGGCGAATTCACTTTGAATGTTTTATAATCAAGGCTACAGACACGCTCTTAGAATATGTAATACTTATTGCTTTTCTACGGCAACAGTTGTTTTCGTGAAGGCGGTTCAACGCTACGTTTGTACGGTACGTACATTTGCCTGTCTTGTCTAATTCTAGCATAATTTATGTGAGAATAAAGTTCTTTGTTGTCAAATGCTGCCGGTTCTTGTGAAAGACAAAGTTTTGTACCTGAATAACAGGTGAAATTACTAGATCCAGCCATTTCACAATCTTTAGGTTTCTGTGACCGTGCATCGTCAGCAAATTGTGAAGTGAGATACTGTTCGAACACTAACCTTCACAGTGCTCGCACCCTACAACGCAGCGCCCCACAACCGCTACCAACCACATCCAGCAGAACCAGTGCAGCACACCACGTGCAGTAACACGCGTCTTGGTCTCCTGAAGATGGGCATAGTGATGCCCGAAACATGTTGAGAAAGTACTGATAATAAACATCTAACTGTTGCATCTTGTTGGTTTCCTATTTCACAATGTTTGCGGTCTCACATGTTAGGTCTTGTGCGTGGAAGTTCACATTTCATGACTTTTTCTGGATGGTTATAGCTGAGTGTTATATGCATTTAGAGTTTTTAGAAACTGAACACCCACCAAATGGCGAAATAGAAATAGGTACAGTTGTGGAGACATAGCAGTTATAGAGACATACGTGTATATCTGACAGGACCCATCTGCTCTCTCTGCAAGCCTAGCGAGGAGGTAAAGGGACCGTTCTGGCGCTGTGACGGTCAGAGTCGTTCTGCAATGTCGAGTATAATAATTCCGCCTCCCAGCGCCGACTCGACGTCCGACGTCCGACGTCTCGGCATCCCACCGGTCTGTAAGCTGCAGTTCGTCGAGCTGCTCGGTACGAGTCCTTCATGCAAGATGTATTTTTTTTTCCCAGTTGTTTCTCCGGTCTGCGATTTTTGTTTTATGTTCAGTAACTGTAGCACATTGCCATATGACCAGGAAATGTGCTTGGGAATACGAACCATGACACAGGCAGAAAGTGACTGGTTGGTTATAATTTTATATTCTTGAATGTTTGCATCTATAAAGAGAAGAGAGGAAGGAAAAATATATATATATTTTTAAATTGAGTGATAGGAAACATTCTCCGAATTAGAGCTGCGTACGTTTGTCAATGTAGATTTTAATTGTCAGTGCAGTTTTTAGATATTAATATTTATAATTATTTGTATTTACCCACACTTTCGACGTGTTTATCAAACATTCTTACATCTTTATTTCACCCTATGTTTAAGGTAAGTAGAGCACATTTTACCTTGTTGCTGATGTGACTAATCAACTTGTTCCAAGGTTCAAAGTAACTGGTAATGAGCTACACACGGATATTTCATTGACATGTACTTTAATAATATATTTCTTAGTTGTCTGTTCTCTTCAGATAATTGACATATGTTTTTTTCATGCAGAATTACTTCTCGCTATCCCCCACTTAAACAAGCTGTATATTCCTTCCATTTTATCATCGTATTTTCGCCATTCTGACGATATTGTGTTTCTGCACATTACTAAGTTTATCCTTCTTACTTCTTTCTGTTTCTCTTACGTCCTGTCTTCTTAGTTCGAGGTACCAGAAACTTCTCAGGTTTCTTAAACTTTCCATCAGAAGGACCCTTCACAAACTGATGTATTTCCCCTGGACTATATACCAGACCGCTGGCCCCGGTATAATTCGATATAATGAGTTTCCCCGTTGTGCAAGCAATCCTCACAACATCCATATAAGTCAGCCGCCGATACAGACTCATCTATTTGATGCTTCTTGCACGACTCGTTGTCTCAGCTCCCACCCCGCCTCCTGCAGTGGAGGCAGATTCAAAACCTATTTTTCTCGTTCACACTGCAAAATGATCACCGCCGTAAGTACCCCTCACTCCACCCCCTGAAGGCCAAGGTTTTGCTGCTCTATCTCAGTCGCCCCAAGGCATCGCGAATCCTTACATCATCCAGCGGTCGTTGGAGTCTATCCCGAAGCTTTGCACGGCGTGCTGAATGTAAAAACAGCCTAAAGTACTTTGACTTCGGTATGGGATGTTGCGGGCCGCAATTCCTGTGCCCGCCGTGAAGACGTATTGGGGAAGTAGAAGTATGGCTCCATTCATTCTTAATGCTGACACTAGGTAGAATTCTGTAAGTGCCGTTGTACAAAATTATAACAGGACATGGCTTAAACAACTAATGCTTCCTGCAATTTTATTATTCACGCGTGCTGTAAAAATGATTAATTAAAGGAGAATGAGATATGCAGGACGTGCGGCATACAAAGGCGTATGGGAACTGAATATGAAAATTAGTTTGAGCTGCTCAAAGGAAGAAAGTATTTGAGAGGTCTGGCCGTAGATGGGTTTACAGAATTAAAAAGAATATTAAAGAAAAAAAAAACGTTTTTTTGGGAGGGGGGGGGGGGGTGGTGTACGGGGTGTAGGGAGAATGAAGCGAGACCGAGCATGTGGCTTACGTAATATTCGCTCCACATTCAGACTCATCCGTTGTTTAGTGCGGCCTGGTTCTAAGAAGCGTCTGAATGTACGAACCGGGGAAGTAATAGGACAGAGCACTTAAACAGCATTCCTCAACAGGACAGGACTTCCAAGAATGTTTTGAAACGGGGAAGGTAGAGAAGAGAGAAATGCTTCAGAGCGAAAGAAGACTAGTTTTGAAGGAAGACAAGATCTGAATTCTGTAAATTTTCAATAATAAAACTTTACTTAGTTTCGTTTTTGATTTGTCACACCGCTTACACTGTCTTGAAGTGCCATGCGACAACCATATGCAAGATATCGGGTACAGGCACTGCCTAATCTGGTCTGAATTTTTTTATCTTGCAAAGAAGTCTGAAATAAGAGCGGCTCATTTACAGTGGAAATGTTTTTAGATAAACCGTTAGAAACTATGTCGATCCCAGTTTTCGCACGGTCTAAGGCATGGGTGTGCGGCCGCTCGGCTGCTGCGATTGTGGGTTCGAATCCCGCCGGGGGCATGGATGTCTGTCGTGAGTGTTGTGTGTTGTCAGGTAGAGGTTCCTGAGTCGGGCTGATCACTCGTCCAGAGGAGTCCTACCGACTCTGTTGTGTCATTGTGTGTGATTAGAAACCTCATGAATGAGGAGGCCCTGGCCCATTGGCGGCTGTTGCGCCCCCCCCCCCAAAAAAAATGGAAAATATATGGGAGGTTTGAGGGTCTCTCAGAGACGACTGTCAGAACTGTTGTCTTCTGACACTGAAGTTGTGTAGTGCCGTAGATAATAGTGCCATTTCGGAGTCATCTGCTGCTTCCATTTTCTGTTGTTTTCTTCTCTGAAGATGGAGGCACTTGCATTCTCTTTGTTTTTGCTTTCTATTACACCCACGCCTACATTTAATTTGTTGTATCCCAAAAAGTTTGATAAGTGTTTAGGAAAAAAGCACGATTTTGGAATTAAAATTTCTACTCTCTTTCTGACTTTCCGTTTTGTGCCTTCTTAACTTCTTTCCTTCCTTCCTTCTTTTTCGTTGCTGCTTCTTCCATTTCTTTCATTTCTTAATCCTTCTGGTCTTGTCGTTTGTCCTTTCTTTCCTTAGAACTTTCTTCAAGTCCTCTTCTTCCTCTTCTGAACTTCCGCAGGTTTAGGGTATTGCCCCTCTTTCTCTCTTTCCCATTCTTTATTTCTCTCTTTTTTCAAGTGTCTGTCTCTCCATTTATTTTTAGTTTGGTCCTTTTTTATTAATTTATTTTCTTTTGATTCCCCTGTTTTCACTGCTTGCTACACTCTCATTCCTCTGGTTATTTATCGTCACAACTTCTATTGCGTCAGAGGCTGTACGACGTTGTAAATGAAAATTGCGTTCCGTTTCCTGTAAAATGGGCCCAGAATTCTGTTTAAATAAGGTGATTTGAGGTGAATCTCGAGCAACCGTATTTTCGCCGCTAAGCCTCTATCATTTGAGGGAGGGACTTAGAAATTTTTCTACGTCGCATTGAAATTTGATCTCGTATGTCGGTCTAGTCTGTCTCTCAAGACGATTTCCTTGCAGTTCTTTTTTCTTGAAATCCACTGCTATCACTTTCAAATAAGCCATGTCATGTATTTGTACCCATCGCAAGGCGAATTTGTAGTCTACCCTGAGAAGCAATGTACAACGACGTGACTTATTTTCCTCTACCTGTATGTATACACGTTTGTGGACGTCTCTGGTGCATATCCTGACGTCTGCTGTAAGTGGTTTTATTAGCACAAAATGACTCTATTTACAAGAAGTGTATTCTTTTTTTTTGGGGGGGGGGGTAATAGTTGCCTGTTATTTCGTTTGACTAAAGGTTTATTGTACAAAATATTAAAAGGCTGTGTTAAATTTAGTATTATGTTTCTTACTTACATACTTACTTACTCCTCGGAACAAAGTCCTTCTCGAGAAGCAAACAGGTTTTCAGCTAGTCAAGAAATTCCCCGTATTTTATGGAATCCGAAGGTTCATTACCGCATTCACAAGTCCCCGCCACCTGTCCCTATCCTGATCCAGATCAATCCAGCCCATACCCCCACATCCTACTTCCTGAAGATCCATCTTAATATTATTATCCCATCCACGCCCGGGTCTCACAAATTGTCTCTTTCCCTCAGGTTTCCCCACCAAAACCCTGTATACGCCTCTCATATCCCCCATGGGCGCTGTATACCCCGCTCATCTCATTCTTCTCGATTTGATCACCCGAACATTATTGGGTGAGCAGTACAGATCATTCAGCTCCTCATTATGTAGTGTCCTCCACTCCCCTGTTACCTCGTCCCTTCTAGGCCCAAATATTCTCCTCAGCACCCTATTCTCAGACACCCTTATCCTGCGTTCCTCCCTCAATATCAGCGACCAAGTTTCACACCCATACAAAACAATAGATAGAGTTATAGTTTTGTATATCTCAGTCTTTCAATTTTTGGATAGCAAACTGGAAGACAGAAGATTCTGCACCGAATGATAGCAAACATTCTCTGACTTCAGTCTGCTCTTAATTTCTTCCTGAATAGATTTTTGATTTGTTAAGGTTGTTCCCAAATATTTGAACTCTTCCACCCTTTCAAAGGCTCTGTTATCAACCTTTATATTGCGACTTCGTCCTGAATTCTGATGTCGAGACATTGTGTTTCTTAACTGGCACATTATTAGCGGGTTTTATTTCCCCCTTTATGGTCCACTACATTTTCCGTACTCCATGTTACCGGCTAATTCATTCATATTAAATTCCTTCGAAATATTTGCGACTGATGACTATTTATGTGCAAGCAAGGGGATTACACGTGGTTGCGTCTATTGTAGAGTAGCTAGGCGTTTAAATAGCTGCTGTATTACCTGTATTATTGGTTAGCTGTGTCAAGGATAGACTTTCATTTGCAATAAATGAACTTGAAGACAAAAAGGGTGACAGAAAATCTCAAAGAACATTCCTAGGAAGTCTTCAGTCTTCTGCTCAAAACCACGCACTTCACATACTCCATTTTAACCATTATTTTATTAGAATACTTATACGGCTCAACCATGCCTTTCTTTTTGCTAAGTGTTTGAAATTTTCTCGTATTGTTATTGATTTGCGTGAATATATGCCATTTGATGTCTATCTTGTTCATTTACTTCCAAAGATTAGACTTTATGAAACTTTAGAGATTTTTTTGATGTGTGTTGGACCGTGCATCATTGTGATAACTGAAGAATAAGAACCAACTAGATGCCACTTATAATTTTATTGCACTTCTTATAGGCTGAACATGTTTCGGGCACTAGTATGGCCATCATCAGGAGCTCGCGACTATAAGGTTGATAACCACATTGGTCGTCTCGTTCTTGGGTTGCTGTAGGTTGGAAGTTGGCTATAGCACTACTAGTCGTGCTATAGCCTGCAGCCCGGACACCACTCCAGCCTACCCGCACTTAACTTCCAACCTACAGCAACCCAGGAACGAGACGACCAATGTGGTTATCAACATTATAGTCGCGAGCTCCTGATGATGGGCATAGTTGTGCCCGAAACATGTTGAGCCTATAAGAAGTACAATAAAATTGTAAGTAACGTCTAGTTGGTTCTTATTCTGCAGTTTAGAGTTTCTCTTCTATTAAGAGTAAGTGGAGAGGAAATAAATAGGGTGTTCGAATTAAAAATATCGCATATGCACTCAGACATCGTTGCAGGTTCGTCCTTTTCGCTTTGTGTATATTGCGCCGAATTTTGTTAGGTCCTCCTGTCTTGCATTGCGAGGGAGCTGGCATAGCTCAGTGAGTACAGTAAATGTACAGGACGACAGACGAATCGTGGCTGGATTCCTGTTACAGACGACAAATTTTCCTCTTCTCCGAAACTTCCATTCCTGTTCTGGTGCCTGCATGTTCTCGTATTAAACTGGTGCAGTGGGGGTTTTTTTTGGCTTAAATTGGCCAGGGCGTAAAACTGACCATTCACCTCCAATCACTGCAGAATTTAAGAGTGAGTGCTGCTCTATCTGCGTTAACCTGTATTATCTGGAAGGCGCGTTCTGAGAAAACTTCGCTTTTGCTTTGAAAATTTATTTACGTCTTGTCAAAACAGCCTATGTTGCGCTTCTGGTACCCATGCACTCTTGTAGTCCATTTAGCTGTTGCTGAATCTTTGCGAATTATTACATAATTCGTTCGGTGGTTTGTGTTTGTTGGTAGACTGAGTTGGTAACAGAGGATGAGGTAAGCGGGACGTGTGAATAATATGGAGGGGATGAGTTAACGTCAAAACTTTTTTTGTTAATACTCTCGTATGAAATTTAACGTTCATAGGGGCGTGCACCAATACATAAAATTTATTTTATTTTGTAATGACACTCCACATGTTTCGGACGGTCTTTCCGTTCGTCGTCAGGAGTTCAAGACTGTGCATACAGCAACAGGCATACTGCTGTCTGCTTGCTAGCGGGTACCCGCAAGCAAGCAGACAGCAGTATCTGTTTGACAAATGCCTGTTGCTGTATGTACAGTCTTGAACTCCTGATGACGGACAGAAAGACCGTCCGAAACATGTGGAGCTTGATTCCAAGATAAAATAAATTTGATGCATTGTTACATCTGGTTGGTTTTACTATAGAAATAGTGTCATATCAAGCACCAGTTGTGTGGAGTTAAGAAGAGTATTACGGCATATCTTACAGAATCTGGACTCTAGAATCAAATCTGGATTTAGCTGGCTCACATCAGGGCGGACCAGTATTTCGGAAAGATTTAAGATTTTCCGTTTCCTATCACAGCGGGGAATTTCTTGTTCGGAAGGATACGCTTCACATTGCCGTGTGACACCCCTACACATTTAAGTCTGTTGGTCGGTAAGTTGGCCAGTTGTTCAATCATTCCTGCAGCTAACAAGCAAGTCAGTGATTTCCTCCATCGTCCCAAACTTCCCATTTACTCACCCAGTGAATCAGCTAGCTTGACATTGAGTAAATAAATAAATGAGCAAACAGCTAGTGAAGTCAGTCATAAAAGCAGTCGCTGAACCAATCATAGTTCCTCCTGCCCTCTTAAAGATGCAGCAGACAGGAAATGCGCTGACAAAGCTGGTTGTAAAAGGGAATGTATAAATCATGAAACATTTGAACTGAGGAATGTCCTGCGTATAGATTTAACTTCTTAAAAGGAAAGGGATAAGAAATATTGAGGTCTGAGGTCAGCACAGAGGTATAGAAAATACAGGGTTATTCGAAATGATTGTCGGGGTTTTAGCAACTTGTCATACACAATACACTTGAGATAGCAGTATAAGTTTTTTTTTATGTAATAGAACAACACTCACAAGTTTTTGTTACATACCTTACAGGTGCTCTATATGTGAACCCTTTGTGATTCGACAAACATCAACACGATAATCGAGTTCCAAACTGTTTGTAGCATGTCAGCGGTGATGGTTTCAGTGGCGGTTCTGATTCGTACCTTCAGTTCCGGGATACTTATGGGAAGAGGAGGAACATAAACCTGATCCTTGACGTAACCCCATAGAAAGAAATCACATGGGGTTGCATCTGGAGAACGAGGTGGCAGTTGTTAAAACCCCGACAATCATTTCGAATAACCCTG
>Ga0123352_10012062_pt1 | contig 13646 bp, 12 predicted proteins | sample TergutLab28metaG_FD_89700 | JGI IMG/M metagenome (GOLD analysis project Ga0123352, IMG submission 89700) | Labiotermes labralis P1 segment gut microbial communities from Petit-Saut dam, French Guiana - Lab288 P1 | ecosystem: Host-associated > Arthropoda: Insects > Digestive system > Gut ...
ATTAAAACTGGCAGGAATATGTGGTTTCTGTAATGTTAATATCTGTACTTAACATCAAACTAACTTGTGAGTGACATAAAGCCATTAAATTGAACTACAAAACACTCGCACTCATATCATAGTTGTCCTTAGAGTTCCAAGCACTATACATGAGAATGCCCAGCGGTGACGTAACATGGCTGAAGGAAGTACGCCTGCAGTTCTGTGGCTAGCGTGAGTTGAATTGCCGTCATACGACACCACACTCAAGGACGGAAATGGATAAGATTGTCAGCTGACAGGTACAGTGTGTGGACCCGCAAGAAGACCACACTTTTCTCTGACCATTATCTCCGTAACCGTTCAACTTTGGGCATAGGTGTTTTGGGTTATATCGGTATACTTTAACCAAAGGAACACCCCCCGAAGTCTGGCACATTCCTCCTGGGGCACTCTGTATATATATATATATATATATATATGTGTGTGTGTGTGTGTGTGTGTTTGTGTTAAGATAGAAGGAGAGTCGGTTATATTTACAGGTAAGCAGAATATTCGTTTTTTTTTAAATAACACAAAACTGAAACCGAAGCGCAGAATTTTGGTATGTCAAAACAATTTTATGTTTTAATAAATTAAACAAAAATTATTACATAATAAAGTTTAATAAATATCGTATAGGTAATAGATTTGTTAGCCTTCAGATTTTATTAAACTACCATGGTCATGCAAACATAGGAACTCGTACAGTACAACAGTTCAGCAATCCAATTGTTTTGTCGTTTAGCTAGCCGGTTCGCCGGAACTTTTAGACCGGATATGTCCGTCGGTCCTGTAATGTAGCAGGCCTGCCGTAAGCTATAATTCATGCATCTCAGAAGGCAGCGTCAAATATATACGCATGCAGAGAATTATGTCACTTCCTATCTCTCTTAACGCTATATGCTTCACATGATGCTTGCATAAACTAGAATGGAGTGTATGTACTTGTCTAACACAAATTTATTTGTTGGTAGAGATATGTAAATAATATAGTACATAAGGTAGACTGCAATATTGCACACTGTATTTACAGGGTGATTAAAAAAATGGACTCAATTGAAAAGTAATCGGCGCCTCAACACACGCCAGACAGTTGGTTGCGGTATTCCAAGTTCTCTGCTTGCTCTACGAGTTGACTTGCGTGGGCTAGGCTCAAAACTCTCTTGAATTCTTCTCACGTTCTCCTCTGATACACGTGGTCGGCCGGAGCTTTTGCCTTTACACAGACAGCCTATTTGCTCAAATTGGTGATTCCAACAACAAATGCTATTCCCCGTCGGATTTTGAGTGTTGAAACGAAGACGAAACGCACGCTGCACAGCAGTCGCCGACTCGGTTTTAATGAACTCAGGAACGCAATAAATTTTGTGCCTCATAGTAGCCGTTTTGCTCTCAGAAGACGCTGATTCACGGTTGTGCGCAAAATGAGCACACTAGCGCTCTAGAGGTGGTATTTGAAAGTTTAGGATCTTCTCTTTCAAATGTTATGTAGATCATTCACATATCATGTAGAGTTCAGAAAATATAGATGTACGAAATTGAGTCCATCTTTTTGAATCACGCTCTATATTTGGTTAGGCATATGTGTACATATAATTTATACACACGCAATATGACAACTATATTAGCATAGACATAATATAGAATAGCAACATCCCCATGTACCCACACCTCCTAACCCCCAAACACGTACGAGATCTCGTGCCCACCTCACCTCCCACCCCGACTATATTCAGCACATAATAAATCTAGTATAACTGCTTAATAAGTATTTCACGTACTCAACCTGAAGAGGGCCATTGTCAAGCGCCGAAACATGTGATTGTACCTTAGGATGTATATTATCTACATACCTCTACCAACAAATAAATTTAGGTTAGGCAAGTACATATGCTCCATTCTAGTTAATCTAAGAACACAACGGGGATGACAAACCTCATGATGATGCTTGCATATAAAGTACCAAACAGAGCCTCTTGGACTAATTCCTCAACTGTTCAACAGTGGTTGGGCCTATGCTTTGAATGGTGTCCTGGTATATCTTTTGTCTTTTCGAGAAGGAGGGAATGAAGGAAAAGAGAAGAATGACACCCAAATGCTGATAAAAAGCGAGGCGGAAGACGGAGTAGAAAAGTGAAAGTGCTGCACTGCAGGTGTGATATAACATTACCAGCGACGAGAAGAATCTTGTACTGCGGACAAGAATTTTCAGCTTCCTCGTTACATACAAATGCTACCTTTTTAAAACCTCTTGTAAGGCTAAATCAAACATTTTTCTTGTTTCTTTCTTTTACTTTTTCTGTCCTCCTCTCTCGTTCTCATTCGCTCCCTGCTTCTATCTCTCCTGTACTTTATATGACGTTTATCATCTTGCTTCCTATAAGACTTGTACAAATTCCGGTAATGTAATGCGACACTCTTCATTTACTTGTGTTTCACTCTATCCCCAGGCACAGCAGTGTAATCCATGAAAGACATCGCTCTTACAGTATCACTATATACAGTTTGTTCTTCATATTTTAGATACACATTCTTAAAATTCATTTATTTTCGCGATCTTGCATAAGTCGTATGCCACAAGCTTCATTAATACTTACTCCATGGTGCAGAGTCCTTCTTGAGAAGCTAACTGGTTTGCAGTTAGTCAAGAAATTCCCCGCATTTCACGAAACCCGAAGGTTCATTACCGCACTCACAAACGTCCGCCACCTGTCTCTATCCTGGGCCAACCCAATCCAGTCCACATACCCACATCCCACCTCCTGGAGATCCATCCTAATATTATCCACCCACCTACGCCTAGGTCTCCCCAGTGGTTTCCTTCCCTCCGATTTCTCCACCAAGACCCTGTACACCCCACTCTCCTCACCCATACGCGCCACATGCCCAGCCCATCTCATTACAAGCTTCGTTACTACTGACAAAAATTTGTGTTTGTAAATAAACAAGTATTTTTTTTCTGAGCGAAAGCCATCCGCCGTTTTTCACAACTTCTACTGGTATAATTTGAAGGTGCGAAGCAAAGTTCATGATTCAAAATCACAACGAATAATTATGTTTCTTTATGCCGATGAATATCGGTAAATTGAGAATTTATAAAACAGACAATTTCTTTTACAACGGAGAATTCGTATGGAGCATTTGCAGATTTTTGAGTTTCTTGAAAACCTGTAAGTTATTTTTCATTGATTTCGGCAAAAATTAAATCTCCTTTTCGAAGTTTTTTGCAGAACATGAATAACAGATTTAGTCATAACCGTCCGATATTTTCGGCAGTTTACATTCAGATGACGTTATGTTCTATTTGATATTTTTTCTTTCAGAAGGTGTGTACATAACATGGTAATTAAAATGTGGCACTTTTGGTACATTCGTGTGACGTTATTTCCCAGTACCCTCTGAATACTGGACAAAAACTGCAGTGAAATGAATGTAACTGAATAAAATTAGAAAACGAATCCTTCCTTCTCGTATATTTATTGGTTCTTAAAGCGTATATTTATTTTGTTTTCGTACGTTTGGAACAAAGAATGATGAGACAAAGCTTTGCAGTAAGTTAGAGCAGATAGGGTGTAGTTTGGTTGTACAATGCATCTTACTACGAACGGCTACTTGCAGTTCAGAAAACGGAGATGCTGAATACATTTCTCTTTATCAGATCTCACATAAAGACGTCTCACCTGAGCCTACTTTTCTAATTTCATTTTTCCTTTGCACCACATCCGTTGTAGTGCCGAAAGGGCAGAAGAATCGGCAGGGCAGCACATCGGGCCACCGGTAAATAAGATCTGAACATATTTACAGATATGATTACATATTTGAATAAGGGCCTCAATTTTCTTTGTGGCTCAGCGAACTATCCCACTTAGCTTATTGACTGCATTAATATTGCCTACCTGCCTCGCTCTTTCTAGCAGTATTGACATGTATTGAAGCACTGAACATCTATGTGTACTTATGAAATAAAGTGAAATGCCAACTTGATGAAACTATGTAATTTTATTGATGTATTCTTAGCTCGACATGTTTCGGGTACATACGTCCATCATCAGGAGCATTAGATGTTGAGTTGCAGCATCAAGTTGGCATTCCACATTATTCCATGAGGAAGATGCACGGCCAAACAACCCTCAAATTTCTATGTGTACTCGTTTATAGCCTGGCTGACCTAAACACTGATTCACTGACTAACTAACAAAGCATCCGAGTAACGCGTTATTTGAGGTTCTCACATCAGTGTCTCTGCAGATTCAAGTCTTCTGCGGTATGACATTGTTTCGATTGATGAAGTTACCCGACATTTCGAAGAGAAGAAGATGAAAGTAATGACAAATGGCTTTGAAACAGAAATCATACTGAAAGAAGAATCTCTCAAATATGTTGTTTAATACACATACGTAGGACGACTGATGTCATTCCGGGACAGCTCAAGGAAAGAAATCAGAAAGAGAACTGGAGTGGTTTGGAAAAAATGTAATAGTCTGGTGTATATACTGGCTAAAAAAAATTAAAAAAACAAAGAAATACGTCATGGATTCCTGTGTATATCCCGTCCTATTTTAGGGCGCCGATGCATGGTCACATTCGGAGAAGGAACAGAAGATGCTCTAAACTTGTTAGCGGAAGGTGGAACGGATAATGGTGCATGGAGCGACAGAGTGACGAATACTGAAATATGGTACAGAAACAACAAGAAGAACATGCTGGTAGTGGCTTACAGTCTCAAGTGGAAATGGGGAGGCCATGTGGAAGAAAGGCACAAGCTACATCAATGTGGGATGTCAGAATAGGCAAAAGTGTACTTGGCAACCGAAGATCTGACGGGCAGACACATTCAAGAGGGTAGCAGGAGGACCACGGTCACAAGCAGCCTTCCTTTTGCAGTCCAATTTTAATTATAAAAATGGTTTCCTTCGAAGCCACAAGTTTATCACCTCCGTCCTTCAAAGTCTGATTCCTGAAAACAGTATTGATTTTCTTTTCCTCTATCATCCTCTCTGGAACTGCTATCAACTATGAAGTGAGTCCATAATTTTTTTTGGTCAACACTTCATTTTCCATCTGTATAGCCGATTCATTGATTTTTTTTCAGCTTCGCGCATATATGTTTTCAGACCGCTGTGCTTGGCGTTAAGCCACAATGGAGAATTTTTGACACGTACTTCCAAGTTATGTGTAATACTTTCTTGGGAAACAATACGAGCGGTGTAATGAAAATTAACCGCTAATGTTGAAACTTTTCATCCTCGTCTAGTGAACTGTGTTATTTCTTTCAATAACTCATCGAAGGCAAAAAAGACACGAAACAGTCAACGCAACGTCTGCGATCCACAACGATGCTTTACACAGTTTTGGGGATTCATCTAGGGAATATGTATTCCTCAACCTGACGTTTCAGTAGCGACGATGGGAATTGTAAAGCCGTCGTGAGCTGTTAAAAAATCAGCGTCGGCTGGGCTTGTTGCGACTGCTTTTAATTCCTTTTCATCCCCCATTAACATTTTGACGCCTAATGTCAACTATAGTGGTCGTACCGCACCGCTAACCTCTAAAGTTGCATTTTATATTTTTACTCAACAAATATAGTACCGAATATTTTAAACACGGTATATACTCTCCGTTTTTTCTTTTCAAAATGCAGTTTGTTTCATAATTCTAATGTATTTGGTTCTTGTATTATTCACGTTTTATATACAGGATGTTTTATATACAGGTGTGCTGAAATTAAAAAAATAATTCCGGCGCCAAAAGGTCAAATAAGTCCATCACTCTGCTGTAAACATGTTTATGACTGGAACATCAGGACAACCAAGAAAGGGAACGCGGTCCCCGTATTCTATACCCTCAACAGCAGCAACGTTTCCATTACAAGTTTGTCTCTTTCTCCAGTATTTTCTTCCACGCAATTTCACGTAGGCCTAAACGAGCACAGCTCCTGCATACATTGCCAATCTTCAATTTATCCCTATACATCTTCTAGTAACGAGTGAAGTACTGGGTGATGAATAGTTCGGCGTACCCCGCCATTCCAACGGTTGGAGCCGATATATCTGACATATTTTGTGCCGCTAAGGCAACCGGGCCTGTTAGCGTAGCTATGGATGAAGTCCGTATTCGATTAGAGGCTCATTATCACTGCTGTACACCGCCGTTCGGTGACACAATTTACCCCCGCTGTTCGACATTTCGGTGAAGTATGTAACCAAGGAACATCGCCACAATAATTTGTTACTTTCTCTTTCGACTGTGATTTGGCGACCACACGCGTATCTTTAAATGATTATTTCAGAAGACAACTGATGTTGCTATGAAAAAGTGTATTTTACGTACCTTACGGAAAATCTACAATGCTTAACAGATAATTTAAAGCCATTCATCCTCTAGACTGTCTGGTCCATAGTCTCTTCCAAAGCGAGTTCTTCACAGAGTGCGATCTAGTGCTTCCTCTTTCAATTCCCAGTATCAATTCTTCTCCTTAAGGTTATCTAGTAACTGCTTACGTCTTCTTCCTCGTCTTCCCGTCCCTACTTCCCTCCATATTTCCTTCAATAACGTGTCTTAGAAGACAGTTCCTCTGCAAGATGTGACCAATCATGTTAGCCTTCGTACGTTTTACTGTTGTTAGGAGTCTCTTTTCTCTTCGATTCTGTACAATACTACTTCATTTTTCACACGATCGGCCCAACCGACCTCCATCCTTCATCAGCACCACATTTCGGAATTGTCCATATATTGCTAATCTACTTTCCCAAGTGTCCAAGTTCTGTTACCATAAAAAGCAATGCTCCGAATGTAGCAATTTACTGTTGTATTCCTTGCATTTAATTTAAACTTGCTGGTGAAAGAATTCTTAATTTGCTGAATGCAGTTTTTTCCACGGAAATCCTGGATTTAATTTCACGTGTACATCTTGCATCACTTCTTATCAAGCTACCGAAATAGTTGAAATATTGCATATTCTCCAGGTGTTTGTGATCTATTGTGGTCTGTACTGGGGATGTTTATAATGTGTCTCAAATATGACGCGGCTGCCCAATGGAGTATGCTGTATATAATTTGTGTGGATAAGGTCGAATTTTTCAACGCTTTGCTATGTTTGTTTTAAGACTCTGCATTCCCAATTAAAATCATATTTTGTCACAATTTTTTGCTGGATGCTGATTTACTTCTTCAAAATTCGTCGTCTTATCTGCATGGCGCTTGGTCTTCGTCTATTTACTTTTTGTCTGGCAACTTACAGTTTTGTACAGTCAGTCTTGCGATTTTGACTCTTGCGTTGTGTCCGCAGTGTGGCTATTCGTTTATTTAAGGACCATAATTTAGTAATTACTATTTAATGTCTTGAAGACTGGAAGACATCTAAATTTAAAATATTTCACTTCCTACCTCAAAAAGAAAACATCTCGTCTCCGTTACAAAGGCCATCCATTATTGCTTTTTAGAGCGCTGGTTTCAGAATCGTGCCAAACACAATGTTGTACTGTTTGGGGAAAATTTAGTAGAGATTTTAAACGTTGCAGCAAGTGGCATAATTACTAAAAGTCTTTGAGTGGGCTGTGTACTTGATGCGAATTATTAATACTATATCTTTTAGTACGTATGTTGTGTTTCGAAAATTAATTACACAACAATGCAAATATTAACAGCGTCCATTTTAACTATTCGTTTCTCATGCATATTTATTAACCTAATTCCACTTTGATGTCAGCTCCGAACACACACAGGGTTTAAAAGATAAAAGAATGCTGTTAAACAACAGCAAACATGAATTATGTTTCTGTATTTCAGACAAGAGGTTTACTCAATGCACGGCCTGTATTAATGTAGAGTATGTAGTGTAAATTTAAATAGGGATATAATGCAGGTTTAAAATATGGAGTTTATGGAATAAAGAAATGATATATAACATTGAAATTCCAGTACAATCATTTACTTGCAAATTGTTCTATGCTTGCTATACGAAATTCATTGCCGAGTCAAATAACTTTCTGCAAGTAGCAATTGTCTATTTATTAGTATATATTACATTTTTCTCAACGTAAATTATGGGTAAGTCTGAAATACTTATTTTTATTAGTCTGTAGGTGATAAATAGGGGATCTCATAGTCATGGCAAAGAGCGTAAATTTTGTTCGGTGAGCAGCAGATTGCATCCGACCAGAAATGTTCTCCTTCTTGTGTTCGAAGTGGTAAGAACAGTCCCAGGATTTCTCTGGAAGGGAAGATCCTCAGATAATATAACCACTCTCCGGGCTGAATTCTGAAACCAGGACATTCGGAATAAAAAACGTTTTCCCGTTACAGGCCCGGTGTGGCCCAGAGGGTGGGTAGAGGCACTAGATGGGGGTGAGTGTTCATCAGCACGCCCCGGCCGCACTTTACCCTCGGGAAAGACCCGGTACCCATTTTACAGGAGGCTGGGTGCGCTCCAGGGCTGGTCTGGACGGGCGGAAAATCTCGTCCCCACCGGGATTCGGTCCCGGACCTTCCAACCACTAGTCAGTCGCTGTACCTCTGAGCTACTCGGCCCACGGACATTCGGAACACAAGTCGAAAATGTCAGACACTCCACACTATACCTAATTAGTTAGAATCAACTTTAATATTCACACACCTAAGTTTTAGATTCCAAACTGCTCTCGTTCTTAGAGCTTTCAATCGCATCATAATAATGCGACATATGTACGTGTTTGCTGTCGTGTTAAATTTTGATAAACCTCTTCACTAATACAATACTACTGTACGTCTGGCCGTTAGTGATTACTGTATTGCTGCCTAGAGATAGTTAATACCATAAATGCGTTACTACTATTTAGCTCTTATCGTCTTGTGTGATACATTGTGTCTTTCATAAGTGTCAAATTACGGCATTCTGGGACTTGATGCCATGGATCTGAGCTGTCCTTTTAGTGTGGTTTAGATCTCCGTTCTTCTGGGATATGACACCGAGTGACTGGTCAGTTCGCGTCTTTCAGAAGTACCGTATAACCTTCATCTTCAAGTGTGGACATGTCGAACTCTTCTCGGACAACTTTAGGTGAGTCATCCCCATTGTGTTTGGTTTTGTACAAATAAGGAATAAGTTTTAGCAAGTCATTTTTATTTAATTTATGTTTACGACATGTTTCGGCCCTCATTTCTGGGCCATCATAAGGTCACAAACTTAAATTTTGAATTTTAGATCTATATAACTAATTTTATAACTTACATTGCATATCTTCCTCAATTTACGTTTGTGACCTGATGATGGCCCAGAAATGAAGGCCGAAACATGTCGTCAACTTAAATGAAATAAAAACACAAACGATACTAGTTGTGTTTTGATTTACTAAAACTTGTTCCTTATTTGTACATCTTCTCGGACACCTGGCCGTTGAAGTTGAAAGCGCATTGTTTCTTCGTAAAGCCAGGAAACAATTACCCAGTGACATTCCTCCGTATCCCAGAAGAACGAAATTTTGTAATGCCTTATATCTTCATGAGATAACAAAAATTCGCAAGGTCCTGTTGCCTCAGTCTTCAGTCTTATGAAATACACGTCATAAGCAGTTCACCTTTTGTATGAAGTAAGTGCGACAGTGATTTACATCGGTTTGTTTCCCCGGAATATACCAAAGCGGGTGCAATAGATGAAATTTCGGTCAATTCATGCGGTGTTGTGGGCGAAGTTAGAACCGTGTATTGCCCTAATTCGTATTTAGGTCCTGCAAATGTTGAAATGTTGTTACTGTCTGATGATCACGTGATTATAATAGCTTTACTAGTGGTTTTTTCTTGGTTCGAGCATACCACTGCAGTGTATTGCTTTATCCTGTGTCTCGCTTCGTAGCAAAAAAATTTTGGATTTAAACCTGGTAATTTTAAGGAATAAATTAAAACTGAATTGTAAAAGAATTGGTGTGTTATATATATATATATATATATATATATATATATATAGGTGTATACAGCCGCCTTTTATCCGTCTGGAGTTTTCCCCCTTTTTCAGCTGCCTGAATTAATAATGGGAAACTACATACTCAGATCCCCTCCAGACCTTAAAGGGTACCGGCAGCTGTACCGTTAATTGACCCCTGTGAGGCAGATTGCAGAACTGCTCTTGTACTCCCTGAACTTGGAGGTGTGTTCGCAGTCCAACTTCTTCATTATTCTTTACCCATTACCGAAGTATTGACTTATGAAATCTGTCTCAGAATAGGAGTGTTTGAGTGCCTTTGTTGTTGCCATTATTGGAGAAGTATATATATATCAAACCTCCGTGGTAGTACTTTATAATTTTCACATCTTTCTGTACTCAGAGGATTTTCACTACGTTGGCCCTACACACATGCAGTTAAATGCATTCCATACCCTCTCATCCTATTTACCTGATTTCCATATGAATACAGAAAGTCCAAAAGTCTCTCCTGTCTATGTTTTCTTACCCATTATTCGTACTAAAACCCGAAATGGCGTTTATCACTGAATTTTTATTTGCACTCCTTCCGTTGTACGGCAGACGTCTAATCGATAATGTATTACAGACCACACGCGCTTTGGCATTACTGGAACAACTGCAGTGAGCAGCTGCTGCAGTCCACCTAAGCTAGTCTCCTACCAGTTACCTGCTTATATGGTTCTTTGTCATACCGTTACCTAATAAGGAAAGCACGTGGAATGTCGAATACTGCGATATCGGAGGACAAGTAATCGGGCATACTTCCCACCCACCTATCTTGGTTTGTGGAGACTTTACAACTTCGGAGTGGGGACCACGGTGGCACAGTGGTTAAAGTACTGTGCTACAAACCGGAAGGTCGCTGGCTCGATCCCAGCTAGTGTCACTTGAATTCTTCAGTGACAGAAAATCCTTCCGATCGCACTATGGCCCTGGGGTCGACTCAGCCTCTAACAGAAATGAGTACTAAGAGCATTTCCTGAGGGTAAAGGCGGACGGTGCGTAAGGCTGACATCCATCCTGTGCCGTTGTCATGAAATCTGGGAACCTTAACTTCCTGGAACCCTCTGGGCCACTCCACGCCTGTAATGCGACTGCTCTACCTTCTTTACGACTTCGGAGTTTGAAAGTGACAAATTTGAAAATCTGCAATGCGCTTTAGAACCACTGTAGTAAAGTACCATACTTTCTACAACGTTTTCATTAAATAGGCCTATGTCAGGACTTGTCTATCCGCAGCGTCCATAAAGAGGAGGCCCGTCGTTGTTTTCAGTGACAGGTTTCCTAAGCATTGGATGGGAGGCGAGGGCCGAGAATTTGCCTGCAGAAATGCATAGATCACCAGACTTCACGGGCCACGACTTTTTCTTAGTGAGTTGCATGAAAATTGCTTTGCAATTTGATGTTCTCGTTGTAGTGATTATGATCATTTGTGCCTCCTGCGGTGACACCTTGTAATCTTGTAGAAGTTTACCGAGGTTACAGAGGCCTCTCCTTGGTCATTTACCAAGGCAACAGGAGGCCAACTTTGATTAATCGAAAGAGCGGATTCGGCAGCTCTTGGAACAGTCGTTGGGTTTCAGCTAAAATCAGTCACTCCGGTGTCATGTGAAGAATGAAACGGTCATGGAAGTGACTGGTAGAAAAGATTTAAGTTTCGTTGTGGTGTTTCTTTTTTCAGTGTCTGTAATAGTGACAAGTCCAGGTCCCTAAAATTCCATAATGGTTTTCTGGACACTGTGTTGATTGATTTATTGCTTGATTAGCATTGGGTTCCAGCCCTTACAGTCCCGATGCACATAGGCCTTATAGACGGGTCCTTTGTGCCCCATTAATCTGATACCAGCTCAGGAGAACCCTGTCCCTTTACCACAGCTCAGGAGAGCCCTGTCCCTTTACCACAGCTCAGGAGAGTCCTGTCCCTTTACCAAATTTCCATATGGCCCCCAGACTTAAAATCTTAATGTCCTCTGGGTCCAAGAAAGGAACCCAGATGTACTTTCCTTTTCTCTTAAAAAGTCCCATCAAGCGAATCCACTCCAGGTTCCCCAACGGGGCCCCTATGGAGAGAGACACCCGCTTACAGGGCATTTTTACATATCTTTTGATATATCTCTTTTTCTCAAAAGCCCTAAGAAAAGAGCGTCCCTCCATGTTCTCCAAAAGCGGGTCTGCTACAGAAATAGACGCCTACGCCTATTCCAGAGCCCTACTTAACATATCTTACGGGGTCCCCAGCAAAGGAGCCCTCCCGCCAGGTCCCCCTCACGGAGTCCACTCGGAGAGAGATACCCCGTTCCTAGAGCCCTCCTTCATTCATCATCCAAAGTCCCAGGTATACGAGCCCCAACCCCTCCTGATTCCAGGTTCCCCTCGGAAGTAATGGTGTCCCTATTTAGAGAGCTGCCCGTATCCGGAGACTTTCTTAACGTATCTCATATCTTCCATGGTCACCAGTTAAGGAGGTCTCCCCAGAGGCCCTCCGCACCTAGCCTCTTGGGAGACAGAGACGCTCCATTCCTAGAGCCCCTTTATCAGTCTCTCAGAGTCCCTGGTAGATGATCCCCGTTCTAGGTTCTCCAGCGGGGCCCCAATGGAAAGAGATGCCCGTCTCCAGAGCTTTTCTACTATCTTTCAGTGTCCCCAGCAAGGGAGCCCTCCCTCCAGGTTCCCTTCACAGAGCTCCAATAAGCAGTTCTGTACACTCCATGATCACAATTTAACTTTCATGTCCTGAGGATATCCTATTAGAATTTTGCACTTTATGTTAGCACTGAAAACGGTAATGTTCACACTAGAAAAGGCCATGAACGCACAGAGGGGGAGTAGATGTGTAGCTCTACTCTTTCTTTATCGTCTGCGTTGGATGGGGGTGAGTGGTCAACTCCACGCCCCGGCCGCTTTACTCCCAGGAAGAAATCGGTATCCATTGTATTGGAGGCTGGGTGGGCCTCAGGGCCGTTCTGGACGGTGGCGTAAAGTCTCGCCTCCACCGGGATTCTCTCTCCGAACCGACAATCCCGTAGCGAGTCGCTATACCGACTGCGCTATCCCAGCCTACGTGCTAACAATGAAAACATTTGCTAAATAACTTCTGCTCTAGACGTGGAACTATGGCGTTTCTTTTATTGTGTAAATGTTTTCTGTATGGAACGTATCATCCAAGAAGTGCGTTGGCTCGTCCAAACACTTTCGTTTTTAAATTCGATACATCGCCTCAATTTTATTGGCTAACGAACTGGTTAGAAGAGACACAAGCGGTTCGGCCGCCTACAGTTCGAAAATACGTGCCCAGCATTGAAATGGTGTCCCTCACCTCATGTGTGGCGTACATAGGACAATGCACTAGAAGAAAACGCCAGGAATTTAGGTCCCTATTCACTTCGCTTGTGTGCCACGTGATCCCGATATAATTTCATTCCACGAATTTCTAAGCGCGAAAAGATGTACTCCTTTGCAGTACACTTGTCTACTGTTTCGATATGAGTCCTTCATTTCTTGTGTAGGTGAATACAACTGACTTTGATTTATAGTAGTTATAGATACGTGGTTGACCGCCTCTGTTGTCTAGTGGTCAGAGTTTCTGGCTACAGATACAGAGGTCCCGGGTTCGATCCCCGGCGCTACCAGATTTTCTGAGTAGTAGTGGTTCTGGAACGGGGTCCACTCAGCCTCGTGAGGTCAATTG
>Ga0123352_10012063_pt1 | contig 13645 bp, 7 predicted proteins | sample TergutLab28metaG_FD_89700 | JGI IMG/M metagenome (GOLD analysis project Ga0123352, IMG submission 89700) | Labiotermes labralis P1 segment gut microbial communities from Petit-Saut dam, French Guiana - Lab288 P1 | ecosystem: Host-associated > Arthropoda: Insects > Digestive system > Gut ...
CATTTTAAGAAGAATTCAGCGAGATATCATCAATGAACATGGGTATTCACGTGAAGTACTCGTTATTCTTGACGGATTTAATGAAACTTATACTCCTTTGACAAATTTTCGAAAAATATTCAAATATCAAATTTTATGAAAATCCGTCCACTGCGAGCCGAACTGTTCCATACGGAGAGGCAGACTGACACATACGACAAAGCTAACAGTCCCTTTTCACAACTTTTGCGAACGCGCCTAAAAATTAGAAATCGTTTAAAAGTTACGCTGGTAAAGGAAGATGTAAGTGCTAGAGGGGTACCCGAGCCCCAGGACACCTACGTAATTGGTGCCTAAGATAATGACCATCTAATTACCATTCATAATCACCTATTATCGTCATAACATGTACAGATAAGAAATTAAAGAAGAGACCGTTTAGATCATGGCTGAAAACCCCTACCCTAAATATAAAACCAGCCGGAAGGAGACACAACGGAGGCCAACGGTAAGTTCTGTGAAAGGTGGCGATGACGGCGTTCGAGGCTTCCCTACATTCTTCACCTGCCCCTCCATCCTGTGCCATCCAGCCCAAAGCGCTTGCATCTAGAGAAAGCTACCACATGATCCTCACTGCCCACATTCCTGTGAACACAACAGCTACTAGACTAATGGAGGGGAATATAAGGACGGAGGCTGGAAGGAAAACCTTAACAGCAAGAGGGAGAAGTGGAATGGTTCGATCCATGGAACTTTCCGTGGAGTAAATACAGCTACAAATATAGGGAAAGGAATGCCAACATCTCTTCCACGTGCTGTCAAACTTGTATTTTTAACTTCCCGCATTCCGCTGAGTTTCATTACAAAACAAATGGAAATATATACTCCGTAACACGTTTGTAATTAAGAAACTCGCCATTACAAACCACGAGCAAGTTTTTTTTTTTGGTGGCTCTACAGTCCCTGGTGGGCCAAGCCCTCTTTAATTGTCGAGGCTTCACGACCACATTCAGATATACCACAATCGGCAGGACTCCTTTGGGCGAGTGACTGTTCGTCCCACAGACCTCTACCTGACGGCACCCACCACTCACAAAAGGCAGACACCCATGGCTCCGGCCGGATTCGAACCCACAATCCCAGCAAGCCAGCGGCCGCAGACTCACGTCTGAAACCATGCGGCCAATGGGATTGGCTTATCAAGTCATACACTGCAATATTATTACTGGTAACATTGTGTTCTTGAGCGTATGGTATTTTGATAGAATCTAAAATGTGCGAGTGGTGTAACATACACATTTAATGGTTATACAAAGGTGTAACCATGCTAACAACACAAGTAAAACAAAGCAAAAAAGGAGTACACAAATAGTGTAAAAACAGTAACAAAATTGTAAACTCAACCACGTCACATATTACATGTCATAGGTTTTCTTTTATGCTTGTATTGGTATGTTGTTATCGTCGTTACACGTATACACAGCCACTCCTTACAACACTGACACACTTTTGCCTCTATCAAACAAGATAGGCAATGTACGTATAAGGTAATATTACGGGGCGTTCGCGTAACCAATGTTGCCGTGGAAAAGCGGTAAGTATTACATATTATAATGTGTGTCTGTAGCCTTAGTTATCCAGCATGTACAGCACGTGCGCCTATTATATTGTCCTCTGTAGTCTGCTCGGTTCTATATTTTTCCACATTATCTCATAAACGGCACGATTTCCGGGAAAAGGTTTTTGAACATACAATGCGTGTTTTGATTTTCTCTACGTGTCTGAAACATTTCTCATTGTAAGAAGAATTCAGCGGGATGTTATCTGAAGGGTACATAGGTATAGTGCCCGTTATTATTGTCAGATTTCAATGAAACTTGATTTTTCTCGAAAGATTTTCGAAAAATACCCAAATACAAAGTCCATGAAAATCCGATCAGTTGGAGTTCAGTTATTCCATGCGGACGGACGGACTTACATACTCCATGGAGCACAGTCCTTCTTGAGAAGCTAACCAGTTCTCAGCTAGTTAAGAAATTATATGGAACCCGAAGATTCATTACACCGTTTACATGTTCCCGCCATCTGTCCCTATTCTGAGCCAGCTCAATCCAGTCCATGGCCCCCAATCCCACGTCCTGAAGATCCATCTTAATATTATCCTCCAATCTAAGCCTTGGTCTTCCAAGTAGTCTATTTTCCTAAGGTTTCCACATCAAAACCCCGTGTGCATCTCTCCTCCCCCAAATGTGTTAAATGCCTCGCCCATCTCATTCTTCTCGATTTGATCACCCGAATATTTGACAAGGAGTAGAGATCATTAAGCTCCTCATTATGTAGTCTTCTCCACCCTCCTGATACCACCCTCCCCCTTGGGCCAAATATTTTCCTCACCACCCTATTCTCACACACCCTCAGTCTACATTCTTCCCCCTGTTCTCACACACCCTCAGTCTACAATCTTCCCTCAGTGTGATACACAAAGTTTCACACCCATACAAAGCAAATGGCAAAATTATAGTTAAAGAAACTGCACCGAATGAAAGAAAGCATTCCTTGCCTTCAATCTGTTCTTAATTTCTTCCTGAAAAGAATTTTTAAATTCGTTAGGGGTTTTCCCAAATATTTGAACTCTTCCACCCTTTCAAAGGAACTATTATCAATCTCCATATGGTGAATGCGTCCAGCATTCAGATCTCGAGACATGACCATGTACTTAAGTTTTATCAGCATTTACTTCTAGTCCAATCTCCTGACTAACAGCAACTAAAGCTTCTGTGTATTTCTTTGTAGTAAGCAAGCTTCCGCCCAATACATTAACAACATCAGCATAAACTAGAAGCTGATATGTACCATTTACTTGCAAGCCTTCCTGGTTTACCTGAAACCTCCTAATGGCCTACTTTAAAGCAAATATGAGAAGCACCTCCTTTACTAGGAAACATGTCAGACACATGTTTAGCTACCTTGACTTTGCTATAGCTTTCATTCAGCCATATTTTTATTAGTATGCCAGTTTCAAAGGGATACCAAATTCAATTAGAACATTTTACAAGCCCCCCCCCCCCGAACTAACTGAATCGTACACAGGCTTTCAGGAAGTCTATAAATAGCTGAGGCGCAGCCTTTTTTTATTCCCATTTTTCTCACGTATTTAATGGAATGCAGAATATATGATCAGTAGTTAATCTGTTACGTCGAAATCCACACTGATAATCCCCAATAACTTCCTCTGTATACGGAGTTAACCTTGACAGAAGGATGGTGGGTGAAATTCTCTATGTTGATGACGAAAGTGATATGCCTCTATAATTACTGCTATCTGTTTTATCGCCTTTCTTATGAATAGGCACAATGACTGACTCCTTCCCCTGCTCAGGCAATTCCTCCTTATTCCAACAGAATTGATAAGTTTATGGATTTCAGAGTGAATTGTCCTATCACCTGCTTTAATCAACTCTGCTGAGATCTGATCCATACCAGGTAATTTGTCTTTCTGGCTTTTCAATAGCCATCTCAGCTTCAAAGGCACTCGGCTCAGACAACAATGGCTCTGTTGTATGTATTTCTGCCTGCCTAACATCATTGACCCCATGTACAACCATCAGCTGAGAGAAATGGTTCCTCCACCTAGCTAAAATACTGTGAAAGTCTGTGAGAGTCTCTAATCAAATCACCCTTCTCACCCTTTGCTACATTAGTTCCAGGCTGGTAACCCTTCTTAAAGTCACTGATGCCCTTGTACCAGTCCCTGATTTTTTTTATCTTACAGTTAGTTTCAAGTTAATCAGTTTTCGCTTTCAGATATTCCCTCTCTTTCTTCCTGAAATGTCTGCTAGCTTCATGTCTTACATTGTTAAGATTAATTATACGGCTGTCGTTTGGATCCCGCAACCACGGCATTTTAGCCTACTTCCTTTGATCTAAATATCTTAAACGTTCTTCATCACACCGTGATTTATGCCGCTTCAATTCATGCAGACCTAGACTCCCTTTAGCTGAGGTTGTGACATACTCTTTAATGTTCTTCCCAAGCCCTATTTATGTCCTCGATGTCATTTAAGTTCTCTCAAGCTGCAAACCTGTTTGAGATCTTAATCTGATACCGTTTCCTAACATCCAGCTCATTTAGCTTCCTGAGATTAAATCTTTCCCCATCAAACCTCTGTGCTGCTTGTTTACTTACTGCCAATCTTTCATTAACTTCTGCAACCACCAGATAGTGATCAGTATCACAGTCAACTACCCTGAAACATCGTACATCGAGTATACTCGAATGCCATCTCCTGTCTATCAATATGTGATCAATCTGGTTGTTAGTACTCTCCCAGGAGAGGTCCAGGTGTATTTATGAATGTTTCGGCGCAGGAACAGCGTGCTGTTAACAACTAGACTTTTGATGTAACAAACTTTACTATTCTAACACCAATGGCATTACTATCCTGATGTAGATTCTCATTCCCAGCTGTCGGCTTGAAAATATCCCTCTCTCTAATTCTGCATTAAACTCTATCAGAATTTGTATTTCGTACCTAGGAAAATTTCCGAAAGCCTGCTCTAGTTCCTCATAAAAACTGCCTTCTGTTCTTAATCATCACTTTTTCTCCTCACTTGGTGCATGCACATTCAGATCAATGATATTACACCAGCAACCTCTCATAACTATGTATGTCATCCTACCACTACAAACTATACTCTCTTAACTGATGATACTATTCTGTGGTATACTGTACAAACAACCCTGTCCCAATTGATGATTGCTGTTTCTTTTTCCATAGATAAAAATATAATCCCCTGCTCTTACAGTGCCCCGTTTATCCCACGTAACCTCCTGCACACCCACCAAATCTAATTTATACCTTGCTAATTCCCTGGTTACTGTTGTAAGTGAACCTGACCTATACAGGCACCTTACATTCCATGTACCAAATCTCATGTCCCTTCTCCACTGCCTAGGTCGTAACAAAGGATCAGTCCAGGTCCGAGGGACATGAATCTGTTTCGCGACAAGGCCTGTTCGTATGGTGAGGAGTTGTTAGCACCTCGTCCAACTTCCAAGCTGGAAGACCAGCCCTTACCGGCTGTACACGACTGCTTATACAATACATTCGCAACTAATCTCCATATTGGAGGCTGTTCCTCCATGCGGACAGACGGGCATACATAACAGAACTGAGAGCCACTCTTCGAAATTCTGCGAACTCGCCTAAAACTGTAAACTCACGGCCATATAATCTCACTAAATTTTTTTTATGTTTTTTTGCAACGTATAATACAAACCAACGAAATGCACATTTCCTAAACTAATATTTTAATTTTCTGATGTCTTCTACACGTTTCGAATCCGAGGGTTCATCTTCAGGAAGACGGTTATATACACAGTTATGCGTTTTACAAGCATCAGTCTTAGTGGTGCAAGTAAAACGTACCATAACCACAACTGTATATAAAACCGTCTTACTGAAGATGAACCCTCGGGTTCGAAACATGTAGCAAGACATCAAAAAATTAAAATTAAAATACTAATTTACGAAATGTACATTTCGCTGGCTTATATTTATAATCACTCAAAATATTATTCCTGTACACGGCTAGATAATCGTCTGGAATTACTGAAACGTCCGGTCCAATGGAAAACACTTTTACAAGCTTATTTTAAATAAAACCAGCCGTGTGAAGGGAGCATACATTTGCACCTGTCAAAACCCATGTTTCAACAAAATTATTCTCATTACCATGCTTGTCAATACCAAGCAACATGCAACATCAGGCTTCGGCATGAGATCTGCCTTTATATCAAAAGTTGTCAATTTACTTTGTAGTCAACTCTTCTTGTACTTTTCACACAACAAGCGAAGAATTAGAATGCAGGCACACATCGCTGTCACAGCCACCGCGTTAACGCTGACGGATAACCTTATATGTTCACGTTTCAACCACAGGCCTAACTAACTCGATTTACAAGTGCATCTAACCACAGGAATCTCCAAATATTTTATTTCGAAGCAGGGCAATGCCAGTAGAAATTTCAACCGGAAATGAACGAAGTTATCAACACCAATACTGAAAGACATTCAAGTCTTATGAGATACGACGCCATATCTACTTGCAAACAGCTGCCACGTTTCGAAGGAGCATGCTACCTCCAACCTCGGGACAGGATACGATGGCAGCAGGCACACCCGAAAAGTCAGTGACTATCATGACACAGCATCAGATCTCATAAGACTCCAATCTTTAGCATCTCTGCTGAGAAAATCTAACACGTTGGATCATTACTGAATCTCAAGCAAAATTCTCAGAAAACAGCAAGTGCAATATCCTGCCTATGAAAAATACTAGGCAGCTTAGTGTTTAAGCTTCATTTTTAGGCGCGTTCGCACAGTCGCAAAAAGCCCCTACTACCGTCGTCATGTCCGTCCGTCCGTATGTCCGCGTTTATCAGCACAGCTGCCACTGGACAGATTGCCGTGAAATTTTCATACGGATGACTTTTATGAAAATGTGTCAAAAAATCCACATTTTGTTAAAATCTAGAAAAATATAGGGCCTCTCAAAGGTCGACCTGAATATGTTTTACTGATGATGGCGACATTAAATATCGAAAAAGAGCGCAAAATTTTACGTTATAAGCTCATTGCCCATCTTATTCCTATACATGGAATGCGACGTGCTTCTAAATATATACAACTAAATATCGTAATACGCTGATCTCACTGTTAAACGTTTATTTATTGTTAATCTTACCTGCGGTCTAGTGTTTTAGCTTCAAATATACGCATCTTATCAGGGGTTCCACAAACATTTTTCCAGTGCGAACGCGTTCCGAGCACAAATCAAACAGAGACTGCTCTTTTTAGGCTTACGACCATCTTTGATTCATCGTACCCGTATCACGTTGGCCAACGTCCATTGTATGTGTATTTGGAATACACAATTTTTCGGGCGCTAGTCCTGCTCCCGACTTCACGTGATCATTTGTCAATGTACTGTTCAATCTACAAATAAGTATTCTTTTACAAACACCAGTGACGACAGCCGGGATCGAACCCGGAATCCTCTGAAAACTAAGGTTAATATACTGGCCGCTAGATAATCACACTAATAATAATAATAATAATAATAATAATGCGCGTAATCGTAAATAAACCATATTAGTACGTTTGTCAGTAGTAAGTTGTGGAGGCTGGGGGCAAGTAGTACCGGCCTTTTCAATGTACGCCTACTATGGTCTGAAAGGAAATAAAAAATTTCGAACTGAATCTTTGAAGACATTCTTTCTTCCGATCAACATTCGAACTGGGAACGTCTCGACTACGCAGCACACGTTCACTCACATCAGCTGCATTAGTATCTCAATTCCAGCTACGGCGTGTCATTAGCTTTACTGTAATTTACATGTCTATCTTGGGACCGTGTAAGATGTCGTTAGGGCAACAAGTACTAGAATCGCCTCGTTGCAAATTGTGTAAAATCAAATGGAAACTGCGTTTTATACAACTAAATCCAGCACGCACGGACCGGATCAAACAACACACAGCCATAAAAGCACGACGGACTTACCTAACCGAATTTCTAAATACGACTACACGATGGACGGCTGGTGAAGTTGGCAGAGCCAGCATGCTATCTATCTACGCTAACCGAAGCAATGGTATGACATTACATGGTGTTTGACCGGCTCTCCTGAAATAACTCGTGGTCGACCCGGCTGGCCAACAGGCGGTACTCTGCAATCCTAGGGGGAGGACGCACGATCAACCCGCAGGGATCACATTGCACATGCCAGTTCCTGGTCGGTCACCCCGACCAAGTCAATCTGATTTCTGCACATCTCTGCTTCCCGTTTACTGAAAATTCTCAATGTCCAACCACACAAATCAAAATAGACCGGAAGTTCATATTCTACTTCCGATGCCGTTCTAATGTTCACATCGAGGGCCAGAGAGACAAGACAACTATCACAAAACACATTCTTCCTCGTACGTGACTGCGTCTTCTGTTATCATGAGAAAAATACCGAAATAAAGAGCAAATGTTAAGCCTCAAACAAGCTGTAGGCATTACGACTTGGAATATTCAGCTGCAGTCTTCCGGGTTTTGACAGTGCATAACGCCGAAGCTGTATTAGTCGCTAACAAGGAGGCTGCTCTGGAAGACTGATAAACTAAGTACGTGCATATATTGCTGCAGCGAAGAGAATGCAGGACATAACAACATAAATACGGCTAACAAATCCTTTTGAACTGTGGCAAAGTTCGTATACATGGGAACGACACTAACAGATCTAAATGGCATGAATAAAAAAATTACGAGCAGATTAAACTATACTAATTAGATGCCTTCTACCAATCGGTTAAATATCTTTTGTCTTCTCGTTTGGCATCTGAGAATACGAAGATTAAAATACACACCTCCTGTTGTGTAAGTGTGAAAACTGGTCCTTCCATTAGCGGAAGAACACACACAGTCTGTACATGTCCGAAAATAGGGTGATGAGAGGCATATCTGGGCTTTATAGCGACAAGCAATAGGATACTGCAAAAAAAAATAATAATAACAGATTGAGCTTAATGATTCGTACTTCTCATCATTATCAGCGTGATCAAATCAGGGATGACGAGATGGGCGGGGCACATGACACATAAGAGGCGAAGATAAATGCATACATAGTGTTGATGGGAAAACCTGAAGAAAAGAAACCACATAAAAGACCTGTCGTAGATGGGAGGATAATATTAAAATGTATGTACAACGTAACATGAATACATTGGATGGGAGTGCGTGCGCTGGATTAATCTGGCTAGCATAGGGATCGTGAGGTGGATTCAACGGGCTCAGGATAAGGACAAGTGACCGGCTCTTGTAAGCGCAAGGCAATGAACCTTACGGTTTCACTAAACGCAGGGAATTTCTTGACTAGCTGAAGTACTATATTAGCTTCTCAAGAAGGACTCTGTTCTACGTAGTTAGTAGCAATGTAGGTCGCGGTGGTGGGGAGCAGTTCATATTCGGGATATCTCAGGTTCAAACTTGAGTCGGCAGACTTTCTTAAATGATGATTTCCGTGATTTTCCTCATCTTCCTAACAAATATATATCTCAAATTAGACCACGACCGCTTCCTTCAACGCATTTTCCAATTCACTATTCACCAATCACTCTATAATTCTACTCTACAGAATCTTCGCTACTGAGTCTGTCCTTACATAAATCACCAAATGTACGGAACAGTAAGGCACACTGCAATTTCCGCTCTGCATTTGAACCCTCCTTTTGTAAACGAAATGCAGCAGTTTTGTGTGGGAAAACGCAACATTAGAAAATATGGTGCAACACACTGTACTCAGAAGCGTTGCATTCCGTAATGAAGGTTCCCCAGGTAAGTAAAGAGGTGGTGCAAAACCTATAGAAGTGAAGAGACTCCACATTTCGTGTAGTTCGACGTATCTGTAGCCCGCTAATTACATGACACAGGATCCAGCGTACATACTGTAACGTGAATTTATGGAAACACCAGCCTACCGCACGGACTGGTCAATTTCAAACTACTCAGCGACCTCGCTACACTGCACCTACCGGCATGCCACATTACAAACAAAAAATATCTATGTCCTTTCTAATACGAGCTCGTGGCTTGACTACAACTAGCTGTACAAACCTAAACACAAATAGAAAATGGCATTTAAAGCTATAAAAGTCAGTTTAAATCAATCTACTATAAAATATCTTCCGAAGAAGCTGTGTCTGCTAATATTTTGGTCAATACGGAACTTTCAAATTACTCGTATGTTCCGTAAATCAGGAAATTACATCAAACTTTCAATTCCGAACAAAACGTAAAAGCTCCTTAGCGAAGTTACGTACGTATGAAATCTGCCATCCACTAATAAAAAAGCAGCCCCGAACGACAGCATTAAACTACAAATAGAAAATTAGAAATTTTAACTAAATGAACCACATAGTTAATTTTGAGGCGCGTTCGCAAAGTTGCGAAATGAGAATATTAGCTTCGTCATGTCCGTATGTCCGCATGGAACTCGGCTCCCACTGGATGGTCATGAAATTTGATATGAGTATTTTTCGAAAATTTATCGAGAATACTAAAGTTTCATTAAAATCTAACAAGAGTAACGAGTACTTTATGTGAAGACCTACGTACTCGCATATCTCGCTGATCTCTTCTTAGAATAAGAAATGTTTCAAAGGTTGTAGAGAAAATCAAAACATACATTTTATGTTTAACAACTCCGCCCCCCCCCCCTGAAAACCGTGCCCTTTATGAGATAGTACGGAGAAACTTGGTACAGACAGACAGGCCACAGACGACAGTAAGGCGACACACACACACACTCGGGAAATGTAACATTCATCGCTTTTCCACGGCAACAATGGTTTCGTGAACGCACCTCTATGTTACGTTTATACGTACGTTGCCTACTTGTTAAATTTTAATAGCCATGTTCCCGTTACTAGCCATGGACAAGACCTGGTCTCAGGTGCGTATCTTAAGTTTACTGAACTATGGTGTCCCGTGACTGAGAACTGCTCTTTATAAGGGGTGCACCAAGCTGAATGCTTTCGCAAAGACGGAATCACAGCCGGCTTCCGAAACATAGTACTCCATTAAAAATACACGTTGAACGAAGTCCAAAGAAAATTACTTCAGTAAGGCATATACCACCATCAGATTCCAATACAGTTTAACTCAAATATGCACATCTATAACTCCGTTGTTTTACACGGCTGTGACACCTGGCCGCTTACACCGAGGAAAGAACACAGGGTGTGCGTCTTCGACAACATGGTGCTGAGGCAGATATCTGGGTTTGACAGGATGAACTGGAGGATGGAGAAAACTGCATAGCCATGAGCTTCATAATATATACTTCTCACCAAGTAATATTAGGGTGATCATATCGAGGATGAAATAGGTGAGACATGGAACATGTGGAGAGTAGAAGTTCTTATACGGTTTTGGTGGGGAAACCTAAAGATACACTAGAACAATAGGCGCAAATGGTAGATTATAATGAGTCGTAAAGAAATTGGATGAGATGGAAAGTGGACTGGTTTAATCTGGTTCAGGACACAGACAAGTTACAGGATGCTTGTGAACACGATGATACACCTGCGAGTTGCATTAAATGTGACGAATTTCTCCAATACCTGAGGTGCATCGCCTTCATAAAAAATACTGTATTCCAAACGCAACTAATATCTTCATGGACCTGATAACGTAATATTTCATATCCTGTTTGGATCAGTTCTGTCGGAATGTGATCCACTGTTAGTGAATCAGCTTTTCAACCGCAACCCCAACATCAAAGGCACTAAGGCTCGAATACTAATGTTTCGGATGCATGTATATCTAATATCATTAACAGCACGTACAATAACCTTCTCATCCTTTGCCAATTTGGTCTTAGGTTGACAACTATGCTCAAGCCTCTGTACGAGTCTCGAATATTCTTGTTGATACTCTTTATTTCGAGCTCATCGATTCCTTCGGCTCACTGAGTCACCAACATGTCTTCTAGTTTTACGTCTGAAATTTTTCAAATTATCTACATTAATCTGCTTTGGATCCTGTACCCAGGCAACATGGATAGCTTACTTAAATCTAAAAACTTCAATACACAATAACCTAAGACTCTTTGGCTGAAAACTTGATATTCCCTATAATACTTCCCCAAGCAATAGCGATGCCCTCATTGTAATGTAATATCTCCAAAGATGTAATCCTATTTGAGGCCGTAACATGATATTCGTTATTTCGTCACATTACTTGAATTCTTGAGATGGTATGCGTCCATGTCAAACTTTAGCGTTTCTCTTTATTTATCAACAACCTCTACCGAACTTCTGCACCCACCAGATAGTGATGAGTATTACACTTAACGCCTGTGGAAGATCGGGTTTGAATACTGTTTCCTAACTATAAATATGTCAACAATATGACTGTGGGTTTTCCTGTCACAGGAGTATGCGTGTTTTTATAAGTTTAGTTGTGGGAACATCTCGCTCTTGACAATAAGACTTCTCGATGTGGTAAAGTTTACATTCTAATACCATTAACATCGGTTTCACGTAAATTCTCGTAACGGTATTATTATTATTATTATTATTATTCTGTGACTCCACTATCCAAGGAGGATAAGCGACTCCCTAGCTACTCTTCTCCATCCATCCCTATCCTGCGCTGCTTGTCTCAAACGTCTCCTCTAGGCCCTACACGATACATTCGAATTCTGTCAAAATACCAATGAATTGCAAATTACTACAGGAATACACAAAGTTGCCATAAAGTGTGGCTTCATATCTAATACTGGAGAATGAGGATAAACTGTGGCGTGAAGATGTAGCAATCATGCCAACCATGTTCACAGGGATAAGTTCTATCAGACATATCTACAATGTGGCAGTGAATGCTAACATTCCTGAAGACTTTAACATGAATACCCTCAATATCTTAGCTGTTGGCGATACCGTTGAGTGAAGAGCGACATAATGCATGGCAGAAGCAGCGGAAGAATAGCGTCACATTTATTTACCACAAACTGCACGTATATAAGCGAATCATGCAATATAAATGGATTCGTGTGGTTGACAATGCGGTCTTCTGCCCGTAAGTTTAGGAATTCAGTTTTCGAAAATCCCAATGACGCACCCATAATACGACATATATAAATTCACAGTTTAAAGATGTGCGGCAACCAGTCAGATTCTAGACATTTACGTAACGATAATCCCAAGTCCCACCAAACAAAACACACGCAGCGTTTAACGTCAGAGAGGGTTGTTTATTTGACGTACCTAAAACCCATACCTGAATTTCACATGGATACTGCATCTGCCCAAACAATTCGAATGTCCTAAAACGCCAATACACATTATTTTCACGGGCCACTCGCAGTAACAATTGGCATGTAACACCTTTACCGTTATCGTAGATATGCCAAGGCATCCGCAGGACGTCAAAGGAAATACAGGTGGGTGGACATCGGTTATGTGGTAAAGACGTCCGTCTTACCGGGTTCTGTGACGGGAATACTGGCTATGTTCCAATGTTATGTAGTTACCCACTATCTACTCTGGCAACATCCGTCACTCTGTCCCCATAACTGACATCGCGCAGTTCTAACGGCGTTTCACGATGCACGATTCTGCATTGCAGTTACCTGCTACTACGGGCGGCTGACCGAATCTTCACATCTCTCGATCTATTATCATAGTCACCCACGACATCTACCAAACCACCTTTCCGGTCTTTGTCGGTGCATTAATATTGCCACTCAATTAATAGCTAATTTCCAAACAAACAAGAATTCCAGTCAAAAGCAGACAGTTTCAGCGCAGTTTCTTATGGACAAAAGGCATTTCTGCCACTGGGACCCAGAATATGAATATACGTGAACCGAGATGTGCAGTTAAAGATGACGATCCCAGTGCTTCGTTATGCGATGGATAAAAAATGTCCTAACCATACAATAAGTCTTTTTTAATATAAATAAGACTTTTCACTGATACGCCTGCGTATTTTACGTTCGTGCCATGATGACAGCGAAAGCCTGCAACATGTTTTCCTTCCCCCCACCCCCCCCCCCCCCCCCCCCCTCCCCACCCTTCTCCGCCCTGCCCCATTATAACACTTATCCCCACACATC
>Ga0123352_10012064_pt1 | contig 13645 bp, 9 predicted proteins | sample TergutLab28metaG_FD_89700 | JGI IMG/M metagenome (GOLD analysis project Ga0123352, IMG submission 89700) | Labiotermes labralis P1 segment gut microbial communities from Petit-Saut dam, French Guiana - Lab288 P1 | ecosystem: Host-associated > Arthropoda: Insects > Digestive system > Gut ...
AGCAGCTCAGTACACACAGTAATGTAGCAGCTCAGTACACACGGTACATGTACACACGGTACATGTAGCAGCTCAGTACACACAGTACATGTAGCAGCTCAGTACACACAGTACATGTAGCAGCTCAGTACGCGCGGTACATGTAGCAGCTCAGTACACACGGTACATGTAGCAGGTCAGTACACACAGTAATGTAGCAGCTCAGTACAGACGGTACATGTAGCAGCTCAGTACACACAGTACATGTAGTAGCTCAGTACACACAGTACATGTAGCAGCTCAGTACACACAGTACATGTAGCAGCTCAGTACACACGGTACATGAAGCAGCTCAGTACACACGGTACATGTAGCAGCTCAGTACGCGCGGTACATGTACTAGCTCAGTACACACAGTACATGTAGCAGCTCAGTACGCGCTGTACATGTAGCAGCTCAGTACATACAGTACATGTAGCAGCTCAGTACACACAGTACATGTAGTAGCTTAGAAAACATGACCGAAATTTCATAAAAAATATACAACCCAGACCCAAACTAAATTTATTTGCAGGTCTCAAACATGAAGTGGAGTGAATTTCTATACAAATTCAGAAACCTAAGCATCATACATTATGCACAGTCTCTACGATATTTCAGGTTCTCACAACGGTACAGCCGAGGATTAAAATTTTCCGCGATGTTACAAGAAAACATTACTACACAGGTACAGACGTTTCAGAGCAGATTACTGTCTCCATCTTCAGGGCTGTCAAGCAATCACTCATCCTTCCTACTGCTATGCAAAAACCACGCAACATTCAATTAACCTACCCGCACTTCCTCTATATCTTATACAGACTTCTCAATGCGGCTTATCTTAATTGGACTACTCAGAATATCCTCCGAAACGATCTCACCCTTTTACCAATCTGCACGGCGAGATATTACCGAAAGACTGAAAGGTACGTTAATTTCTTCGCATGGATCTTAGGGGATAAGTGATGGTACTGGCCTACGAATGTTGGAACTTGGGGTTCTGCTGCTAGAAGTTGGTTGTTTTCGTACAGCCAATTTCACTTTTACATGACGGCTGTCAAACACCTGAAAGTATCTCAACATATGTCAATGCAAGCGACTTGTAACACGTTCCAAAAAAACTGAAATTTTGTGTATTAATTAACGATAGATTAAGACGCGAATATATAACACCACAGAAAAAGGGTTAATTCCCGCAATATATCTAGAATAACTGTTACCAACTACACATAATTAGATGCATAATGATAATGTATTGTGGCGAATGGTGCAGAAGTGCTCAGAGAGTTTAAGGTACAGCTTCTGGACCAGGCAACCAAGTTCCTGTATATTTACTGGAATATACGTACATGGCCTGTTTCGTTTTGCCGGGTTAAGTTGGTGGTCCTTAAGAGAGGTGCACAACAAACTGACCAAACTGTATGCAGCACTTCTCCCCTTCATCAGCACACTTGCGCGGCTAACCACGATAATTGCCACTAGGTCATAAAATTCTCCCAGACCAGATGAATTGAAAAATGAAAATTGCCAATGTACTGACTCTATGCATGAAGAGTGGGGTGAGCGGGTCACCCTAACACGTACAGGTAGCGGCATATATAAAATGAATTGGTCCCCAGCTTTCCCTCCCTTCCTTCCACCGCGCCAACCCACCCCCGATCTGATGTAACCAAATTAAACAGCACAATACGCACAAGCATTCGATTCCTCTACTTGCTTTCTGCATTATCATCTGATAACACATAAAGAAGTAAATAAATTTGATTAATTTAAAAAAACTATGACAGTGACTTCTGAACATTAATAGACAAAACAGAACCTCAACTGCGCTAATGTACTCGGTTAATACCTTGGCTCCTTATAACGACCGTTTGAATAAGATTGTATTGCAGTAAGGCTATTAAGAAGTTTCAAAAATCGAACCATGTGCTTTACGTACAAAACAAAGAGGATACAGCGATACAGTTAAATCTGTTCTAAGGCCCCTTCTTTTCAAACACAAAAACAGTCAGCACAGACGCGATATTATCTGCTATACTGATTGGGTGCGATTTGTGTTATGGTGAGGTCCAAAAAAGAAAAAAAAATTAAAGTTTCAGTACTTTTTATCAAAGGATGCTGACAGTGTCAATTATTATGCATCCTCTATTGGCAGAATTATTAGCGAATAATGAACAGGCTAGCGGCCGGGGTCTAGTTTCAGGTACTGTGGACGGACTAAGGAAAATCAAGATAAACTTTAAGTCACGTAAGACGGCATCCCAACTGAAATTATAATGAGGCAATTCCGGTGTACGTCAGGTGACACAACTGAGGACAGCAGCACTATTTAAATCCACACAACTGCTAGTGTTGCACAGTGCCGCCACGTAATAGAGACACACAATTTAGGTATGAAAATGACCACTCTGAACACCAAAAGAGGCCAAGGATAAAGTGACTCAGGTTCGTAACCAGTGGCTTAGTTTTGGTAGCAGCGGGGTTGAAAGTTCACAGTTGACTGTCACATAGTTAATTATTAACGGTGTTGCAATGTACGCTTAATTAACGCAAGGCAGTACGGGGCAAAATTTCAGTAACCTTATGTTCAAAACCAATTAAAAATTATGGCCCAGAGGTCACTTTATGCGCCACCAGGTTTAACATTACAAAATTCCACGTTCTGCCCACACGCTGTATTTATGTGTTTTGTGTGGATCTCAGAACAAACAGCGATTATTTCCCTATACAACATTAACTGGCTGGTTTTTATAAACGAAACGGAGTGTGTTTACTGCGCGGTACGGACTGGATCTTCAAATGTAACTCAGGTTAAACCTTATCTTCAAATTGGCACGGGGACAAGATTTTTTCCCGAGTACCTCTGTTTTCCCCTGTCAATATCGTTCTCCCACTCCTGGACCACTGGTTAGATATTAATCTTCTTCCACATGTTGCTCTTACCAGAACGGCAACCGGGCAAAGCCCTGGCGCCTTCCACACAGCTAAGCTCTCTAGAAAATCGGACAGCATTAAATAGAAAAGTACTTTCATTATTTTCGCCATTTTAAAATACTTAATGCAGCTGGCAGGTAAATTCAGTCGGTTCACAACACCCCATCAGTTTCAAACACCTTAATATCATCCCGCCCCGCCCTCTTCTTCCCCCCGTGCACGTCGATTTCCACTATCCGTCCACAACAGCCCCCTCTGTTTTCTCACACTCGGTACCACAAGTAATGTAAATTTTGGAAAGCCCTGTTATTTAATGGCACCCGGAGCAGCTAGCTCAGTCGGTATCACTGTACCGGCTACGAGTTGTGTGGCCGAGGGATCGTGCTTCGATTCCCGGCAGCGGTAAATGATTCATATCTTCTAAAATGAGCCTGGACCGGCTCTAAAATCCACCCAGCCTCCTTTTCGTAGGTAATGGGGGCTCTTTTCCCCGGAGTAAATCGGCCGGGCGTGAAGCTCAGCAGTGAACTCCATCTAGCGCATACGTTAAGAATGCGTGGAGCTATACCTCCAATATCCCATACTCTTCCATGACTTGCCAAATTGTCAATTCTTCCGAAACGAGCAACAATAATAAGTCTACACTGCACTTTCATTGTGTATTTTATCGGTGAATTGTGATTGAAAGTCTTACTTGAAATCATTTCCAAATAACGCGTAACTACGCGCTGCTAGCACAATACAGCTTGAAATAACAAACGCGCTGCTGCGGCCGGTTCCAACGTACCTTCTTACTCCTCGTCTATACGCGTTAGGTTCTGCGGTCCAGCAGTACTGCACTATGTACCGTAATTAACAATTATTTCTCAGTTCCCCTTCTTTTTATCCCACTCCTCATTCTTCATCGGAACTCCTTGACTGTAAAACATCCGCCTCATATTGCCAACTAATGAACGAGTTACGGACAGCACTTATTCCGCAGGAACGAAACTATGAGAGGCTGTTAGACGAACAGAATGGACGCAAAATACGAGTAACTCATTCGCAGTATAAGCAGTTTCTTGGAAATCGCTGCCATGCACAGCAATATGCACTATCTTGTATCTGCTGCCTCGCTGTAGGACTCCGCAAAATAACACAAATTATACTGAAGAACTTCCAATGACAATCACAAATTTTTCCTCCGCTGTAATTCTAAAATTGAGTTCCCTTCCGTGTATCCATGCACTTAGTTTTACTAATTACAATCAGAGATATTCCACTTCTTTTGAGGAAGGGGGATATTTGTACGGTCCACATATGAGAGCACTTCAGAAGGCCGCAATTTATTTCAGGCAACCTGGCAGCAGGGGTACAAATTGTATAAATGTGCAGGCACATTGAACTAGTATTCTGTGTGCCTTATTAGGTGGACAGTGTCATGCACGACATTCGGACAAAATTCTGCAAGACAACAAAAACGAGTTGTTCCAACGTCGGTTGTCTTCAGTAGCTCACACTTCATATAAACGGTAAGATACGGTCTGGGCTTTGTGCATAGCAAGCAACATCTGTGGTGTTTACAACAGTTGTGGAACCAAGTAAGTATTCAGTGCTGTTCAGTGTTGAATGAGACGTCTGAAGACACTGGACAACTAACACGATGACGGCATAAATGCGGGTATAAGGATTCAATACCGCAGAAAATGAAAACAAGTACAGGCAAGCGCAAGTCATTAAGCTACCTAAACTTAGATTTCATCACAGGATGAACTAATCAGTAAGCAGAAATCGTAAAAAAAAAAATATGAATATACAATTCGTGAAAAATGCACTTTTGCACTTAAGCCTGCCATGACGACATCGCAATGGGTCTAATTTTCATTACGGATTGTAAGGAAATCATTTCACTACAAACACTAATAGAATTTTTAAGCCACGTAACAAAAAATTATGAAAAGGAAAATGAGATAAAATTTGCTGTATGAGAAGGCTTTGTGTCTGTAGAGTTGAAAAATACTTAAACATTTACAGAGAATTGATCATAAATGAGGACAGTTCAGTAAGAAACTGCAGCTAATGATGACATCTGGCTGGTGAAAAGTGAAAACCGTCGTTTTAAACACATTTGCAATTCTAAGGTAAAATGTTACAGTAACTTGGCGGAAGTTTCAAATCGTATTTTACGAAACAGCTGTTATTGTTATATCGCAATAATAATAATAATAATAATAATAATAATAATAATAATAACCCAACATGGAAATACATTATATTTAAGAAGCTGTTTTAATTTTCAATTTCACAACTCCATGCGACTTGTTTACAAGAAAATCTCCATTGTCGGGCCACTTTCCGGGTATCCGTTTGTTGTGAACCAAAGTAATGCGAATCTGTTTCGTTTCCTCCATACATTGTTGAAGTAGCAACAGTAACAATGTAACAGACAGCAACGAGTTCAATGCTGGTCTAAACGTACAGCCAAACAGAACAATTCAACCTGGCTTAGGTTTCTCCATGAGAACACGTAATGAAGACTGAGCTGAGGCCGAACCACCAAATACGATGCGTAGCTGAACACTGCTTTATGGATTTAAAATGGGATGATTGTAGCAATGGATGTTTATGGAAGTATATTTATAGCCCAACCAGAACTGTAGTCGTAAGTCCATCGCACCAGTAACTTTATGACTAATATTCGTATTTTATGAATCGCGTCGTCATAAACTTTATGACGTCGCCCCAGTTTGTGTCCGAGCGTTGTCATTCGTTTATTTAAGGAAGAGCATGCTGAGGGTTTCATGGAAAAAGAAACAGTTTTAACTTACTGCTAGACGTGGAGAAGCAGAAGGGTACTTTTGAAAACAGTCAGCAGGTGAACCGCACCGTCCTGTCTTCAAAGTTACCGACCGGTTCGTGGTGGTACAAGTTGAGATTTATTGTCGATAGGACGAAAGTGACTGCAGTAAGCTATCACACAAACAATCCCCGTGGCCGTGAGGCCTAACGCGTAGGTCTGCGGGAGCTCCATTGCTGGAAACGCGGGTTCGAATCCCGCTGACGGCAGGGATATGTCGTCTCTGGTGTTTGTGTTGTGTCGGTAGCAGCCGCTGGGACGGGCTGACCACTCGTTTTGAGGGTTCCTACTGGGAGTGTGTGTGTGTGCGCGCGCTAATTGCGTGTGATGTAGAGACCTCAACAAAGAGGTGGCACGGGACAGGGTTGAGCTGTTGCGCTGTTGAGCTGGCAAGTTGCTCAGCTGTTGCGCTTTTGCGCCATAGCAACAAGTTATCATAGCGAAGTTTCACTAAGTACAAGAACTTTAATTTCTTAGGCGCTTTCGCAAAGTTGGCGAAGGCGACTGATAGCTTCGCTTTCGTGTTTGCTTATCTGTCTGTCCGTCCGATGAAACCAATTTTCGTGTAATTTTATACTAGGGCGAGTTACTGAAATCTGCTGAATCGGACAAAATGTAACAGGCGCCTGCTTCGTTCAAATTTACCACGAATGCCATAGTTACCGAAGTTACCAGTGCTTGTGTGGTTGTTTTGGCTACCTTAGTGCCACTTACTTTCTTGTTACCAAACTTCCCACGCTTCTTGGCCCCTGTAGCTAGTCGAACGCGCCAGAACTATTTCTCTGTATGGAGACCTCTTTTCTTGTTTTATCAAGTTTTCTGAACTATGAATGTCAAATGTACGTACACGCAGAAATACAGGATTTTCACTTGAACCGATCTTGCGGCCGTACACACTTGTCTACAATCCATTTTAATATTACCCTCAGCCTCGAGTCTTACCGTTGGTCTCACGGTAACTCTCCAGGTAGTGAGAACCGCCACTGTCCGGTGTTGACTCCCGACTGTAGCCACCAGCGCCACCTGTCCCAGTCGTGAATCCAGGAACAGGGCGCACACCGTTGCTGAAGTTCACGGGTTCGTTTGCCGTAGAGAAGTCCACGGGTTCGGTTTGCTCCTCTATGGACCGTGGACCAACGAAACCAGGGCCAATAGGAACCGCCTCGGCAGGGTACATCGGACTGGCGGAACCACTGTGAAAATTAAACAACACACTGCGTCTGAGTGTTGGTCACGCACATTTGCCGAAGATTTTTTAACTAAAGTTACCTTCTATCAAACACCAACAATCAAGATCGATACATTATTTAATTGACGTGTAGTGCAGAACACTAGAAGGCCAACATTTACAACGGCCGTAGTAACCTGAAAACATGTTGTAAATCAAATTTTTCGTTTTCTTCTTCCGTCTCTTCAGACAATTAGGGGACCTTACAGGAATTTGGCCATGACTGTCTCCTTACAAATCTTCACTGATTCATCCATCATCCTGCAACAGGCTGGTTTAATAACTACAAACAAAATTACACGCAGCCTAGCAAAGAAGAAAAGGTGTATATATGCCTCTTCTAGGGTTATCGACACTCAGCTTGACTTCTTTCTCGTCATGTGGCGTAAGAGCGGGACGGAGTCTTTCTTAAAATTCCGTTTCGTTAACCCGAGGCGGCAGCGAACTAGGGGAACGGGAGGCAAGAAATGAAGAAGAAATATAATTAAAATGGACGAAAAGAGTAAAGGAAGGGGGAAGGCAGTTAGAGAGACGGAGACAAAAAGTAATGGGAAAGTGTGGAATGAGGTCCAAAACACACACGAGAAACCTGACCGAGTTAGTGAAATATGATTTTCGTGTGGTGGAGAATTTTGTGTTTTTAAAGGGGAGTGAGGGGTTTGTGGAGGGGAGGGGGAAGACGGTTGTGATGAGCTGATCTTGCCGCATCACTGGGCCCATAGAAATGTCAATTTACTTGTTCACCGTCTCGAGTGGATTATATAATGGAAACAGGAAAAAGAGGGACGACCCATCTGCATGCACTAGAAGAACAGCCCTGCCTGCTCTACACTTCATCCAGCTCCTTGTGCCCATTGTACATCTTTTCAGTTTGTATTCGCGGGCAACAAAGATGGCCGACCGAAAGAGACAAGTCAGGTCTGAGGCAAAAGTTTTGAAAATGTGAGTAAAGAGAGAAAAAAGTGTGGATTGTTTTCTAACAAAATGGGAAAGTTTCCCTTTAGGGCTTGAATTGGAAATGAAAGGCGTGATGGGAAATAATGGGATGAGGAAGAAGATAAAGTTATGGGACGGGGCCATAAGATTCTGCGAAATGCGAGACGGAGAGCAAGTCTCACGCTTGCCGTATGTTGCCTTTTAACCCTCACCTAATGTAAGAGATCAGTTAAAACATTTAGCCTACAAAGTTTCGCGTTAATAGGTTCTTTACGAAGCAAAAAAAGAACGCCTTGTGTGGATACAACGTCCTTCCGACTGTACCCCAGTATCAGCGACCAAACCGCTTCGGTATAAGTGATGTTTAACGAAGCTTCGCAGTACGCACGTCTTTCGCGAAAATCGACGCAGCGAGGTCCATATTGACTCATACAAGTAATTTCATTTACATGAAATTACTTGTATACGTCTCCTGTGACACCAAATGACTTTTGAAATTGAAAAGTACCTTGGCGAACTAAGTTACGGAGTGCACAATTGGGAACGTCCGGTAATCCGATGCGAAGACCATACAAGGGGTACAGACGTCACCAAGTCAGTAGCTGCCTAGTTCTCAGCACTCGAGTACTTCAGTGCGAAGTCAGTAAGAACACCGTTGCTTTTTTACACGACACCATGCAATCGGCTATAAATTTACCTACATTTCGGGGAAATGCATTGCCTCCTTCTTCAAAACAAAAGAGGCTGGAGGAACCTTCCTCCAAAATTATGGAAATTTCTGCCAGACTGCACGGCGTCACATTCCAGACGCAGTACGGCATCTGCTAAACAACTGAATGTAACACAAGAAAGGTAGGACCTTGCGGCACGTTCGTTTCAGCTCACAATTTAGACGCTAAAAGCACAATGGAGCTAAAAAGAAACTAACCCTTTAAAACTTGTGGTTATTTTACATAACATCAGCATTTAACTTTCAACCACTTTGCGTTTGTCCTTCAGACTGTATCCGTATGTCTTGTACGGTTCTCCGAACAAACAGCGACATTAGCACGTATACAGTAGGTGGCTGAACAGTAGACATAGTGCACTTTAGCTTTAGACAGACTGATTACTACTGGCAACACGGGCAATCCTGAGAGCTAATTACAACGTGGATATTCAAAATCGCTGAATTATGGCGTCTAGAAACTACCGTCACTGAAAGTGAAAGTTAAGTGTAGTGAGTGAAGCACGGCCTAGATAGACCAAAAAACAAATTACACATATACCAAACCAGTTGATACCCGCGAGGCTAACAACAATTTCACTTTCAGTACGCCAAGCCACCAAGTAATAGGTGGTTGTAAATACCCTCAAAGAAACAACCAGACGCCTGTCTGGTTATCAGTAACCTGGTAACACAATCCCAATCACACTAACCGGCTGGTTCTATTTTAAAACGGAGACACAATATATTCTCTACGACGCACGAGCTCAAATGTTGAATACTCGTATGATTGGAATTAATTTCATTAAACAATGTGGAGGCCTAAGTTCGATCCCGAGACACTCCCCGTAAGAGGTGTGATCGCCGAAGTGGCACTGGTACAGGTTGTTTGTTCTTCGAGAGCTTCTATTTGCACCTGTTTGTGTATCACTGCTCCATTATCTTCTTCGTCTACATGTTGTTCTTACCAGAAGATGGGGTGGGAAAAAGCCTGAGAATATTCAGAAAACTGGGGAGCACTGGACAGTGAAGTACTGGCGCTTTCTTCACGCACTATTGCGACGCGTGAATCTCACTAGCCAGCGTTTCCACAGTACAACAGCAAACCTCGTCCTCTTTTTAAACACTGAAAAGGAACGCGATTAAGTGGGTATAATTCACGGAGTTATTACATCAGATGCGGACCTGCTACATTCTAAGGAGGATCCCACTCCACGCAGTCAGATATTTAACTGAGCATTCCTCTAATACGAAACAGGTCCCAACTTAACCTTACACAACGAACACAGCAGTCCGCGTCATGCAACGTTCACAGGTTGCCTTGCTGCCAGGTTGGTTAAGACGGTGACGAAATGTATTCTGAGACGTCCATACAGGCGTTTTCGACCAAATTCGCAATGGGAAGATTTGTACTACACCTTCACTGAGCCTGTACATTCCCAAAGTAATATTAAAGGCTGAATACAAGCGGAACGATGGCCTGTGACTACAAAACAAGGACCTCGTACTGCTTACCTGTTTGCGGTTTTCACCGTTACGCAACAGTCGGCTGCACTGTAGCTGCTCTAGCCAGGATTGCCCTATAAAAATGCTGGAAGCACCTCCAACTCGCTATGGTGTACTTAAGTCTTAAGATATGCTTACTTCCAGTTTTCACTGTCCTAACTGCTTCCTTTTTAACTACCCTGACGACTTAGGAACGCGGTAAAGTGGTCGCTTCCCCTACAAGAACACAGAACGCCCCTAGCAGCAAGCTCTGCAGTTAATTCCAGCATTACCCATGGAACAAAGTGGGCCAACAAATAACTTAAATGTAGGAATGAAACAAGAGGGGAAATGTTACGGAAAAAGGAAAAACAAGCTTATAAACTGTTACACACTCATTTTGGTCAACCTGACGGACGTTTTCGCCCTATGCTGTCAACAGTTAACAAATAACCAGTTACGTCACCGTCTAACGCAAATAGTGTGTTAGAAGGTGACAAATGATTACTTGTTTTGTTTGTCCACTCTAATTTCGGTACGGAAGTCTGACAGATATCCAAACAGAGAAGAACAGGAAGAAGTAAAATAGCTTGCCACCCTACAATAAAACAATAAAACTCAGTTTGTTGGTTTTTAGGGTTCCACAGAGGTGTAATTGAAGATTGCGGTCTTCTAGGCTGTGATGCTGCGTCGCTGGCTTCAGCTCCGTGAAGCAGTGATCCCTGAATATGAAGACAACACGGTCCCTTGAAACGTCGGAACAACTTCCCACAGAGGCAGCGTCACATCTCAGACGATGGAATCTTCGCAAGCGCAGTATATGGTGCATGTTTGAGATGGTGTTGCTTAAATTTCACTACGAAGAGTTCCGCCTCCAAAACCGGACACCCGTGTGGGATTTATGTTGGACAGAGTGGCACTGCTCAAGTATCATTTCCAAGAACTCTTCTTTCACTCTCAACCACCTAGCAGTGGCACTAGGTTAAGTGCTCGGCTGAACCAACCAGCATCGGTCATCCGTTGATTAGACGCGTCTTTCACAGCGATCTGATCACTGCTAGTCTAAGTTCACATTTGCAGTACCATCGATTAGAGAACTACTTCCGCTTCAGAGGCCGGCCAGTACCCTACCACCTCACAACCTCAGCTCGCGTTAAGCCACACTGCAACATCTCTCCCGTTTCACGACGCATGTCACCCGCAGCAGGTGACACCCGTCACAGAGGATAGAACTCACCTGGCAGGAACCCGGCTCACGCTCAAGTCAAGTGTTTGGCCCTGTGGACTGGGCACCTGGGGACTGGTAGTGTGGTGTGGACTGGCGGCGGCTTGAGGACTGCCTCCCATGACGCCACCTCTCTGGCCACCCCCGTAGTGGGGACTCAAACTGCTGGCCCCGTAGCCCGGTGCCTGAAAGAGCAGCAGTTTAGCCGATATCTTTCCGACTGTCAACTACAATGAGTGAGGCTCTACCCCGTCCCAGACGGACGGTATGCACTGACCACTGACATTGTCCACTGTCATCCCATCATTTCGCATTCGACGCGGTGGCGTACAATTGGCTCACAGCGAAGTTCCTGCACTTCGACATTCCATGCAGAAACCGTGTCATGAAGATGTCTTGTGCGAGCAGTTCCCGACGTTTAGAGGGATCGTGCTGCCCTCGTGTTGCCGGTCAAGCAATCCAGGACTGATTTTTAGATTGCTCAACTGACAATATGAAGGAATTACGGCCATTCGAGACGTCAGGAACTGATCGCGAAACGACACACCGTTATAGTTCAGAAAACTAACGTGTAAATTTCTTCCTTGCTTCATTAGATGCGTGTAAACCACACTTTTGCCTTAACTTCAAACTTATATTTACTGCTAAAAAAACAGATTGCGGCCTCAGTAATTTGTACGTTTGGAATAGGTGCATAAGACACGTATAGGGAAGATTAGCACAGGAAATCAATAACTTAAACATTCCGCAAAGACAAGAAGAACAGAAGGAGCAGGAGGAGGCTAGAGCAAAATTGAGCTTTAATTATCATGAAACACGTGAAAATGCTGAACAGAGCAGTCTTACCTGTGGACTGGTCGAGGTTACGCTGGAGGTAGACAGATCCATGACCGAACCACCTGGTGATGTCGGTTCAGCAGACTTCATCTGCGCCTGAGCCTGGACCTGGGCCTGTGCTTGAGCTGCCGCGACGCATTTTACTGACAGGTTTATCGCCGACGGAAAACCTGGAGGAATTCCTCCCGTCGTGGGGTCGTAGTGGTACATGGGCCTGGGGCAGCCAGAACTATACTGTAATGAGCTGGCTGAGATAGTGACAATATTGCCAACATGACTACGAAAGGTAAAGTGACGAAACACTAAAAGTATGGATGTCACGGAAATAACTGGAAGGTACAGCTCTCTGTGTCCGCGCCTGCCATGGAGGCATGTAGAGGGAACAGACAATACTCCCGCTCACTCTTAAACTATGCAGGAAATGGACGCGTAGTGGCCAGCCTCAAGCTCCGACCGCTTTACCTACGGGGAAAATTTCCCGCCTATCCATTTCATACAAGACTGTTGGGGTCTCAGTGCCAGTCTAGAGGTTTTAGAAACAAGTCCTGTCCCTGCTGGAAATAGATCCCCTGACTAACTGTTGCGCAGAATAGGTTGGTTTGTAACTGATGTTTCGGGACAGCGTATCGCTCCCATCCTCAAGGGCCCAGATGTACAGAACATCTTGATCCCTAAAGATAGGACCGGCACGCCGTACAAATAACGCAATGAACAGTTAACGCGCCCACGACTGCTACAGTAAGATAATGTGGAAGATTCAATCATCCGGGCACGACCACTAGATCCATCTGGTGAGTAGAAAATGTCACAACTACCAACATTCACATTTGGTTGAAACCTACTTTTACATTTGTCATGCACTGTGCAGAAAATCAAACACAATAAAATTCGGACATGATCAAAAACAGTCAATAAATGTGTACAAGATCACCCTTTGCATCTCGTATTCCCTGACGCGCTCAGTACGGTAGGCGAAAATTCTTACGGGATACGGGTGGGGTTCATCGAATCGGATAGTGTCTTCACTATTTTCTTATTTATGTATTTGTATCTGAGGTGCAAAGTCTCCTCTCGTCTAGTTAATCAAATAAAAATCACAATGTAACAAAATTAAAAAACCAACCGTCACTTCCCTCCAGAAATAGAAATGTTTTGTTTTCGGTGACCACACTATCACCACCTCAGTCGCACCGCTCAACTGCCAGCGTAGTATCCAATTCCCTTTTCTGCCGCTAACCAGTTTTCACGCGCAAAAATCTGTGGATCCAGCGGTTCCCCAGAAGCTGACAATGAAATTTAAGACGGATGGTCCCGAACTGCCCGCAACTGACGCCAGCAATCGCTCTGTCTGTTGTACCAACAATATTCGGCTACAAATGGGAGTCGGCTGCATGAACATTAACCTGTAATATTTTGCTAAATACTACACAAAAGTGCTCC
>Ga0123352_10012065_pt1 | contig 13645 bp, 8 predicted proteins | sample TergutLab28metaG_FD_89700 | JGI IMG/M metagenome (GOLD analysis project Ga0123352, IMG submission 89700) | Labiotermes labralis P1 segment gut microbial communities from Petit-Saut dam, French Guiana - Lab288 P1 | ecosystem: Host-associated > Arthropoda: Insects > Digestive system > Gut ...
GGCATAATTGCGAAAGCAAAGACGCCAAAACCTATTGCTATGGCAAATGCCGCAACGCCTCCAAGCAAATACTGCTTCTTAAATCCAATTTCTCTTACCTCTTTATAAATCACAGGCAGATAACCGGCTATAAGCCCTACAAAAAGAAAGTGCGCAGCTTTTTTATGAGTGTCAAAGAGCGTATTGAATATTAACACAAAAATGACAAGACTTATTATCATGCCAATTCCAATCGGAGTCATAAAACGAAGATTGTCCTTAAATGGTTTAAGTGGACTTGAGAAAATCCGAAGTAAATCCTTGTAAACCCCCATGGCAATCGCCATCAGGCTTCCACTAAAGCCGGGGGCAATAAAACTGATGCCGAGGAAAAAACCGCTTACAACGCGGTATAGAAAAGTCTTAACCATTAACTTGTCTTACCTTCCAAAAAATGTTAATTTACGATTCCCTAATCGGCACTCCTCCCCGGAGTGTCTTTACTTTTCGATGATACCTATCACCAAGATGCTGAGCATGGGGCATGGACGGGAGCATTAATTGTAACTGTAAATAATGTAAAACTCCGAACATCCATGCCCGCATTAACTTTAGGAGAGGTGACCATATCACAACGATTGTCACTATAACCACGTATTGACTCATGTGCGTTGTTTCGTAGCCTTACACAACGGAGCCATCGGCTAGAACATAGTACCATTATAAGCGCAAATCTCATAATAGTAAAGTGACTTGCTCACAGCGTTACAACTTTTTTTGCTTTTGCACTTTCGATTGCTTTGTACATCATTTACAACTATAAGTCATAGAAAAAGAGGTAGAATTTATTGATTATTTAACAATCGGCATCTCTGTCATGCGCAAGTAAGTGCTGCCATAAGGAATCATGCGTACACGTCGAACGTCTCCTATGGCCTTGCGACTCTTTGGCTCAGGTAGGCATACTCCATTTTCTTCCGGCCAATCTATCGGGGTCATATTTGCAGTGATCTCAACCGGCGCATTGTCGGGAGCAAACGGATAATCGCCTATTGGATTCTCAACCACTTCAAAATTATCGTCTGCAAAGCCATAATTCCAAGGGGATTTAGGTGAGATTTCGTAGTCGCAATAAGGATATTTACGCTCAACATCTCTTTCAATATATTCTAATTTCTTGAACTCACCTTCAATGGCAACAGAATATAGTAATGGACCACGCCACAGACATACCATATCGCGGGGTCTATCTACAAGGCTACATTCAAATGAATAATCAACCTCAACCACCTCACGACCAGACCATTCCTTATCGAGCGCAAAGAACGTGCCGGGCTTTGCCTTTGCCCCGCCAACTATCGCATCGGCTACCTTTTCAGGAATACGTAACGCAAGTTCAAATGTCACCGGTTTTTCCGTTTCTACAATATAACGAGCAGTATCACGGAATGGATATTCTGTCTCCAACTCCACTGTAACTTTCACATTGTCTTGCATAAATGTGATTTTTGATGGTGCAATAAGTGTATTTACAAGACCCTTATTACTTTTCATAAAAGTCGACATCGCAAATTTAGGCCAAGCTTGTACAAAGTTTGCTGTACAGCAACCAAAATTAGGTTCCAAACCAAAAAGGTGTGCATCCGGCCCATTTGTTCCAAATACAACGTTGTCTTTTGGCAGACGCTCACAGCGAATTTGATTAGTAAGCTGGTCATACTGATGAGTCCACATATCATGGCTTATAGTTGCAGGTAGTGCATTGAATGCTAAATCCTCAATCTTATCACCCCAAACAGGATTGCCACCTATCGAAAGAAGATGTTCGAAAGAGTACATTGCCTCAACAACACCGCAGAGTTCAGAACCTTGAACCGGACTGTCACCCGCAACACATTCATCACCTGTAAAGTGATTGGTAGCCATTCCGTGATATTTAAGAAGCGTAGCATGAGCTTTAAGTGCAAACTCATCAGGGTCTCCACCTAGAAGGCGCGTCACCATAGCCTCCTGCTTTAAGCACATGGCAAGATTTACCACGTGTGTCAAGAAGGTCCAATAGCGCTCTGGTTTTTGATCTAAATAAGGCTCAAATACCTCGCTATAATCTGTGCCTTGAGCACGCAATTGATAAGCTAAATCAAGAAGCCATTGTTCTTTTTTCTTTTCGTACATCCAAAAAATCGGAATTAAGGTTTCATACCAACGAGTTGCTCCCCAGTTAAACAATGTAGTACCACGAATATGTACCTCAATCGATTTAAGACCCTTATAAACTACATCAGAAATACGTCCATCTCCACTTAAATCACCATACATCGCCAAAACTTTTAGGATTAAAATAAATGCCCACGGATCATATCTATTACGGTCTTCCGATGAACAAGGGCAGAGCCATCCATCTTCCTCCTGTCCATCGATGATACCATCAATGTAACGTTTGGCTCGAGTTTTTAAATCATCGTCTTCTAAAAGATAAGCCAATGGAATAAATCCATCAAGCCAATAGGGAACACGTTCCCATCCATCCTGAGAGCCGCCTATCCATTTGCTGTCGCTGACATCCGACCACACTTTGTCCAGATTGCCTCCAAGCCCTTCCGCTTGAATTTGCAACTGTCTTTTCAACCAACCTTTAGGCGCGATTTCGCCGTGTACAAACGGCTTGAAATGTAATTCTTTTAGCATTGTGAAATTCTTTCCTTTCAAATAAATAGACTTTAATAAGGACATTATTACATCACCTTGTACAAAAGACCCGCTTGCTCATAAATATGCACCGGATAGGGTTGCAAATCCTGAATATGTTCATATCCATATATCATGTCAAGCAAAGGATATTTCGCAGGGGCAAGTGGATTATAGGGTAACAATTCCAGACTGACTCTGTCAGAAACAGGAGACAATAACTCTGCAACGTTTGTAGCATGTGCCTCGTCAGTATTAACGCCATCTATCATAACAAGCCTGGCTACAAAAGGTCTTCCTAGCGATTTCAGTTGTTCAAGATTTCGGAAAATGATAGCATTATCCACTCCCGTATATTTTTTATGCAACTCAGGCGATGTAAGCTTAATGTCAAAGTGTACCAGTTCTGAACACTCTATCGCCTTTCTAAATACATTTTCATCCCCATATCCAGATGTCTGCAAAGTGCGATGCATTGGAGCCAGTTCGCTTAATGTGTCAAGTAAAAAGTCAGGTTGCATTAAGGGTTCTCCACCTGATATTGTGACACCACCGTTTAAATAACGTAGCATCTCCTCATTTTTCTTGATTTTTGCGACCAATTCGGATGCCTCTATGACTTGCCCACTGACTCTGACTTGCCCTCCATTTGTTTTCATGCGTTGTGGAAGTGGCGAGAGACCCTCCGGGTTGTGGCACCAGAGACATTGGAGCGGACAACCTTTAAAAAACACTGTTATCCGCACTCCCGGTCCGTCGTGGACGGTGAGTTCTTTTATATCGAATATCGTCCCGCTACTCATGTATATGCCTGTCTGCTTAATATATGATTTTGATATTCCTCGTCAAGTTCGACAAAGTAGGCGCTCCATCCCCACACTCTCACAATCAGATTTGGATATAACTCCGGGCACTTTTGTGCCTCACGCAACGCCACCCTATTTATCGAATTCAATTGGAATTGGTGCCCACCTTTTTTTATGAAGTATGACACAAGTGAAGCAATTTTTTGAATACTTCCTTCATCCTTAAACAAAGATTCGTGAAATTCCATAGTCAAAGGTCCACCATTAATCACTTTTCTCAAATTGGGTTTTATAAATGACTGTATTACAGACAATGGTCCTGAGATTCTAGAAAAAAGGCTTGGCGCATAATTAGCACTAAATGGCTCGTTTTTTTTGCGCCCATCTGGAGACGCACCTATTTCGGCAGCACTCCATATGTAAAACATTGCCGAACCTGTTCCTGCTCTGAAAATGCCACCTCTATTATTCTGCTTCCCACGCAAGCTTTCCGCAAAGTAATCCATGAGCATTACTGCAATATCGTCAACATAATCTTCATTGTCTCCCATTTTCGGCATGTCTTCGCGCAATTCTTTTAGCAATTCATCGTATCCGACAAAGTCAGTATCGACTGCCTTAATAAGTTGCGAAGCTGTAATCGATTTGTGTTCAAATACCAATTGTCTTATTGCTGCAAGCGAATCTGTCGCCGTAGAGATGCCAACACCATGGAATCCATAATTGTTATACTTTGTGCCCAACGATATATCTGCACCTTTTTCCATACAATCGCCCATGAAAATCGAAATATATGGTGCCGGCGGAATAGTAATGCTTTTAGAAATTTCAATCATCCTGTCACACTCAATTTCAATTTCTTCCTTAACACAATCCATGAAGCTATCAAATGTTTTTGCATCTGCAAGATGTCTTTTCATGCAGATATCAATGACCTTTGGAAAAACCAGTGCATCTATGTTAGGTATTTCCATTCCATAGCGCGGAATGATAAATTCCCAACAAGCAGCAACAACATAATTTCTAGCGTCGGCTAACTCATATCCCAAGTCAACGAGCCCCGGAATCACTATATCGTCATTATTGTATTGGGGGAACCCGAGACCTACTTTAGTTAGTTCTGTTCCCAATTCGTACACCCTCTGCGGTGTGTTTCTGTCTACACGCAGGTTGATTTTCGGATCTATAAGTGCCAACTCTTTTGATGCAATGAGACAAAACTCGCTCAATTTGTTAAAACACGAATCTCCGTTTTCATCAACACCACCAAGCACCATGCTTTGCCCATTATCGCCTTGTTGCACGCCTCTGTATAAATCTGAATCACGATTGAATGTCAAGAAAAACTCTTCCAACAGCTCAAACGCCTCGTCTTCTGTCAGTAGACCACAATCAATATCTTGCTTGAAATATGGATACATAAATTGGTCAAACCGTCCTACGGTATTGTGAATCTCACCTTCCACCCAAAGCATAAAATGTAAAATGCGAAACATTTGCAATGCTTCATGAAAGGTCTTCGCTCCACAGCGCGGCAACTTTTCGAAAAGGTCTGTTATGGTTTCGTTGCCAACTTCTTGTGCTTTTTTATGATATCTACCGCAAAGTTCAAATATTGCATCAATATCTGCTACAACAGCTGTGTAGAATTCATTTTGCTCCGAAGTAAGACTATTCAATTTCAAGCACTCAACTGCTTTATCTCGATAATATCCCAATCCATTTTTTATTACTTCTTCATACCCCGGGTTTATATTGCTGACACTCCACATGCCGACACTTTTTTCTGCCCGTTCAACCTCTGTGAAAATATCAGGGTCACCTCTAACCGTTCGAGTCATTGCAATTCTCTCAAACGGAAATACAACCGCATCTTCTTCTCTCAAACGTCTGACAAAGCGTTCGCTCATGCGTTGCATTGGTGAAAGGCCACGAGTTCTAAATTCCACAGATATTTCGCTGAGAGATGTATCTTTTCGTAAACAGTGATGTTTCTTGCTTCTTATAAAATCTTTTATATGTTTAATATGAGTCGTCATTAAAACACCTCCTGAAAGCTGAAAAGTCACAACCTTAAATTATGACCAATACAAGCCTTTTCGCTCTTTCTTTTCGGGTAGCCAGACATCCATGCGACCCGCCTCGCGATTGTCCCATGAATAATAAGGTATCATGATAAGCGAACTTCCGTCGGGGTTATGTACGTCAAGCACCACCACTCCGCCAAGCAAACTCTCGTCAAAGCGTGTAGAAATCACCGCATCATCGCTAACAAAAGCCTTTTCATAACCAGGATTATCAATAGCTTCAGCGCAGTATATAAGAGGACCACGCTGTACTGCTATCAAGCCTTCGTTGACTTTTATACGCGGGTCGGCACGCATTTTTTCAACAGGCATATCCATCACATATTGCAGTGCGTCTCCATCTTTCCATTTCGCTTGAATACATGCATATCCGTCTTTACGCTCAACTTCTATACTTTTCCCATTAAGCTTCACAGAAAAACTTTTGCACCATTCCGGAACTCTAAGTGCAACTGACTTCAGTGTGGTTGCCACTTTCTCAAATTTTATTTCAACAGCCCCACCCCAAGGATAATTAGTCTTCTGAGAAATATCAATCTGTTCGCCGTTAAAATCAATAGTTGCATCTGATTCTAAAAAGAGATTAACAAACAGGGTATCTTCGTTGTATCTGTAGATATAGCCACCTACAGACGGCAGAAAACGTGATATCTGCGTCGGGCAGCAGGAACAGTCAAACCACTCCTGCCTGTGGTGATTGCCTTGCGAAGATAGCGGATTTACATAAAAGAATTTATCTCCGGAAAGAGAAACACCTGCCAAAGACCCATTATACATAGCGCGTTCCAAAACATCGGCGTAAATGCCTTTTTCCCAGAGATTATTGAGTCTGTCATTCCAGAACACCATGGCTATAGATGCACATGTTTCGCAATATGCGCTGTCATTTGGCATATCATAGTCTGTTGTGAATCCTTCGTTATGCTTTGACGGCCCTATGCCACCTGTTATATACATATTCTTCATAACAACGTTGCACCAAAGCTTTTTGAGAGCGTCAAGATACTCTGTGGTTCCCGTTTCTACAGCTACATCTGCCATTCCTGCATACATGTAAATCGCTCTTACTGCATGACCTGAAACACGTTCCTGCTGGCTAACAGGAATGTCGTCTTGGCAATATGCTGCACCGTCAGGGAAGCTCTCCCAAATGACACCCTTCCCGTGACCGTGTCCTCGTTCTTCGAGAAGCCAGTGTGCAAGACTAAGATAACGCTTCTCGTTTGTTACTTTGAATAACTTCACTAAAGCTAATTCGATTTCTTGATGACCTGGCACCCAGTGCCGCTTTTCTGGACCAAATGTATTATCAAAATGATCAGCAAGACGCTTTGCAACATTTAATAATACCTCTTTCCCCGTTGCTTGATAATAGGCTACAGCGGCCTCCATCAAGTGTCCCGCACAGTACATTTCATGCTTTTCCATGTCTGTCCAACGTTCGCCCATACCCAGTGTGAAGTAACAAAGCAGATATCCATCTTCTTCCTGTGCCCCTGCAATTTTGTCGATAATTTCATCGGCACGAGCTTCCAGCTTTGAGTCACGATGGAGCATGAGCGTATATGCAACACCTTCTAATATTTTGTAGACATCTGAGTCATTGAAATATATGCCTTCAAACTCACCTTTTCCTTTAGCAGCACGCACAAAGTTTTCAATGCGTCCTGTTTCTTCACATTTATCCAAACAGTAATCTAATGTGACATCTTGAGTAGTTTTGATTCGTGGCGCCCAAAAACTATCTTTTAGCTGAACTGCGTTAAAAGCAACCTGTTTTAACATACATACTCCTTTTTTGATATATAAATTAGAGCACTTAACCTTTTAATCCCGTAAGCGCAATTCCTTCTATGAAGTACTTTTGGCCTATGAGGAAAACAATGATTACCGGCAATAACACCACCGTAGAAGCTGCCATCATAAGGTGCCACTGAGCATTGAACAATCCTTCAAATTGGCGAAGTCCAATAGCCAAAGTGAACCTCGTATCTCTCGTTAGGTAAATGAGCGGACCTAGGAAATCATTCCAACTAGCTAGGAATGTAAACAGACCGACGACTATAAGCGCGGGACGTGTAAGTGGCAATATAACAGATGCATATATTTTTAAGTATGATGCACCATCTACAACCGCTGCTTCATCGAGTTCCTTAGGTATTGTTGAATAAAACTGTCTGAGTAGAAATACATTGAACATTCCACCCCCAAACCATGCCGGCACAGTGAGCGGTGCAAAAGTATTCAATGCTCCCACAGCTCTCCAACCTATGAATGTAGGAATGACTGTAACAATGAATGGAAGCATCATACTGGTCATAAGTATTCCAAACACAACATCTCGCCCTGGCCATCGGCAACGCGCAAAACCAAAAGCACATATCGAACTTGTAATAACCGTCCCTGAAACAGTAAGAACTACAATAGTCAAAGTGTTTCGAAAATATGTTGCAAAAGGTAGCATCGTCATAGCGTTAAAATAGTTGCTCCATTGCGGAGGATTCGGTATCCAAATCGGCGGAAGTCTGAATATCCCGGCCATAGTCATCAAAGAGCTACGAACAAGCCAATAAAACGGCATCATAAACACTACAACCGACACTGCTAAAATCACATAAATAATCGCTTTATGAATACGATTAGATTTTGTTATACTCATCTCTACACTCTCCCATCTTCATAGTAAACCCATTTGCGCGAGGTGCGAAATGCAACAAAAGTAAATAAGGCAATCATGAGGAATAGTATCCAAGCCCATGCACTTGCCTCGCCCATTCGAGATTGCATAAAAGCTATACGATACATGTGGAATACGTAGAACAATGTTGCATTATTTGGTCCGCCTTGTGAGATTATCATGGCAGGGGCAAATATCTGGAAAGCAGCAATAAGCCCCATTATCAGATTAAAGAAAATGGTTGGTGTCATCATGGGTATTGTAATTGATCTAAATTTGTGCCAAGAATTTCCGCCATCAATAGAGACAGCTTCATAGAGATGTCGCGGTATGCCTTGCAATCCGGCTAAAAAAATTATCATAGGCCCGCCGGTTGACCAAACGCTCATAAGCACCAGAGTCGGTATAGCGGTGGCTTCACCAAACAACCACATACTTGTAGGCAGTCCCGCAGCACGCAACACGTTATTAATTAGTCCCAAATCCGGGTTGAACAACCACATCCAAATGAGGGACATTGCAACAACCGGGACGATAGTCGGAAGATAAAATATCGTTCGGAAGATTGCTCTACCCTTAATATCTTGATTCATGAGCATCGCCATAGCAAACGAAAAAATAATGCCGGCAGGAACAGCCAGGAAAACATAATACGTTGTAACCCTAACTGATTGCCAGAAAAATATGTCCCTGCCGGAGAACATGTTTGCGTAGTGATAAAAGCCTACCCACTCTGTTTCCCCGGTTATGCGATAATCAGTTAGGGATAAATAAAAACTTGCAATCATCGGCCCAAACACAAAAATGATAAACCCTAAAATTACCGGCAGTGAAAAAATAATACCTGCCCGAGCTTCAGACCTACCAAACTTTGACTTTTGAGGATATTGCTTTTGTACCGACACAACGGTAGCTTCAGACATACCCAACACCCTTTCCTGTTTTCTATTGATGTACGCAGAGAGACTCGGGATTTAATAAACTCCGAGCCTCCCTAAGTAAAGCTTCTGATTTCGCTTATATTAACGAAGGTTTATGGCCATTGCCCACCGGGCCATCTGCCTTGCATGGCTGCTTCGACATCAGCTCTGACATCATTTAGTGCTTCTGCTACAGAAACTTCTCCGAGCCAAGCACGATCGAGCGCAGGATTAACGATATCCAATATGCCATGCATATTTCGTACATAATATTCAATGACCGGCACAACAACGCCATCCATAAGCATAGGATCTCTAAACACTGTATCGTATCCTAGAGGACGTGCCGGGTTGTTGGGCCCTGCCCATTGTACAAATTTATCATTGTCCGTATACCATTCTCTAAGCAACGGCATCCACAGTCCATCTCTGAAAATTGGAAGATACGAACTCGGAAGAGATGTAAATTTGAGTAACTCATATGCCATCTCAATATTAGGAGAGTCCGCAAATATTACAGTTGCACCACCAATGAAGGTTGATCTATACTCACCGACTCTAGGAAGCACAGCCACTCCAAAATTCAACTCTTCGTCTCTGGCTGCATTACCAAGATCAAGAAGTACCCACTGACCATGAACGGCCATTGCAACTTGATCTGTCAGAAGAGCGATAGCTGGTGCAGGAAGCACGTCGCGTTGCGCAGGAGTCGGGTTAACATGGTGTACATGGATCAGGTCAGCCACAAGTTGTAGTGCATCTGTAGCTGGAGCATCAGCAAGTGTAAATCTTGTGCCAGTTTCATCAATAATATCTCCACCAGCAGATTTCACAAAGTTCATCCAATATGCCCACCATGGACCGATATTCATACCAAAGGTTGCGATGTTATCGGGATTAAAGTCAGGAGAATGCGCATTATTCCCATTGCGATCTAATGTCAGTGTTTTTGCTACGTCAAGCATTTCATCCCAAGTCCAAGCCTCAGCAACTGTTTTCGGTGGTGGTGGAAGCCCCGCTGCCTCAAACATCTCCGGATTATATGCTAAGAAGAATTTTTCTAAGGCAGAGTTGAATCCAACTATGTTGCCGTCCATTGTTATATAAAAACAAGGTGCCATAAAGTCTTCGACATTGAATTCTGGGTCAGTAGACATCAGTTCATACAAGTCCACTATAATTCCATCATAAAACCATTCAAGAGCTGTCTGACCGCCAAGGTAACCGAGGTCAGGAGCTTCACCGCCAGCAATCCTTGTCCGAATAACTACATCATAGTCAGCTGGAATGTGTGTAGCAGTGATTGAAACATTGTCATGCAATTCTTCAAATCCCGCCATCATTGCTTCTACGGCCGCGCGTTCATCTGGACTTCCCCAAAAAGTGAACTCTAGATGAATATCTTCACCCGCCGTACCAGTAGGTTCTGCGTCATCGCAAGCAATGACGAGAGCTGTCGTCAAAGCAAGCAACATAAGGATTAATAATACTTTTTTCAATAAATTTCCCTCCATTTTGATTTTTTTGATAGCAATGAGCAAAATTCAACGGAATTAGCATTTCCAGAGTTTTTTGCCCACAGCTTTCTGCGTTTGTCACTATTGTTCACTAGCTTTTCCCATTCGCTTTTCAATGAATAAAAAACCTGTTTCTCAAGTATATACGGATACGTATGTGTGCGCAAGATGACACTTTAGCCAAAAGTTCGTTCTTTTTTTTGAGCAAATTAACTATATACATTGTGGGATTTGTATAATAAACTCAGATGCATGGTTCCGTTCTTAAGTAAAGTTTTCAATATTTTAAAATACTTCCGAAAGAAAATGAAGAGGATACAAATGAAAAAAATACATGTGTTAATTATCTTAATCGTTTCCCTATTCATACTATCAGGTTGTTTGTTTCCCGCCGAAGAAGACCTACTGCCACCGGGGTTGCTCCAACCGGAGGAAGTGCGATTCCAAACCATTGAGGTGGAAAGAGGATCAATACAAGACATTCTCGAAGGTTCTGTAATCGCCGCTTCTGCTGTACATTATGAAATGACATTTCACAATCGTTCCGGCTTTCTTGTTGAACTTGATGTACGATTAGCGCAAGTGGTGAGCGAAGGGGATATACTGGCTCGGTTAGATACTGATTCATTAGAAATGGACATTTCGCGGCAACGTCTTGACGTAGAAAGGCGAAGGCTGGCACTAGAGGAAGTAAGTACGCGTGGGGGAAACAGGTTTGCACGCCGTTATGCAGAGTTAGATTTGGAAATGGCAGAACTTGTCTTACAGCAACTGGAAGACGAACTCGCAAAATCCACGATAGTCGCCCCCGTTGATGGCGAAGTTGTTTTTCTTGGCAATTTTAGAATCGGAGAATTTGTACCGGGGCGGAGCGTAGTGGTGATAATTGCAGATCCCTCTCACATACACTTTGAGTACACAGGTGCTCTTTCAGACCGTATAAGTCACGGCATGGAGGTTGATTTAGTTATTGGAACGCAGAACATCCCTGCGACTGTTTCGATGACCCAAGCTAACGCACCCGCCGAAGAGCGCGACAGGTTTCGAAACACGGTAATCATTTCAGCAAACAATCCGGGAGATTTGCCGGAAGGCGTACGAATCGGCTCGCGATTTAACTTCAGTATATTTGTGGAAGAAAGACAAGATACTATTATTATTCCTATGAGCGCCATTTCAACATTCATGGGGCAACGTTTTGCGCAAGTTTTGGAAGGTGGCATGCGGACGGAACGCGATTTAACGCTCGGAATAACCACCACAAGATATGCCGAGGTATTACACGGTCTTGATGACGGCGATTTATTGATAGTGGGAATCGAAAGGTAATCATTATAGCTATACACCAAACTTACAACAAAGGTTTCGGAGTTTTATTATGTTAATGTTCACGCTTAAAAAAATGCTTCGTAATAAATGGATGGTTTCATGTCTGCTTTTGGGCGCAATAGTTTTTTCCACCGTTCTTTCAGTGATTCCAACATATTCTTACGGCATATACCGCCATATGTTGCTCCGCGATTTGGAAGCTCAACAAATACAAGGTGGGGACTATCCGGGAAATTGGTTTTTCAATTTTCAGATTAAACACACGGCTTCCGAAGTATCCGAAGGGTTCGAGCGCGCTAGGGAATTTGAACGATTGGTAAGAGAACGATATGTCCCAAATATAGATTTGCCTGTGCTAGCCTCTCGCAAGCACTATTCTTTAGATCGATTCTTTTTCTACACCAGAATTCGAAATATTCAGCGCGGTGTAGCTATCCTCGGGGTTGAGAACTTTTGGGATCATGTGGACATAGTCCTCGGGAGAGCCCCTCAAAGGAGCGCAGAGTCCGATGTTCTGGAGTTTGTAATATCAAGTGCCGACTATCAAAGGCTGGATATTCGTTTAGATATGGAGTTCGATCTCCATACATTTGCATTGCCAAGGGATACTGATAGACTATACGGACAAGCCGTTATCGTCGGTGTGTTTGAACCCAGATTCGAAGATCCCTACTGGTACAGTCTTTCAGGCTTCACTCACCCCACATTTGTGATGGATTACGACTACCTAGTCGAAAGGTTTGTCAAACCCGAAACAAACTTTGTATCGTCAGTCTCATTTTTCTTCACTTTTGATTATACTCAAATACAGTTGGAGAATGTTCGCGGTATCTTAGATGCAACAAGAAGGGTCCATGCCGATATCCAAAGAAGTGGCTTTTTGCATTTCCCTATGGAAGACACGTTGCGCACATATTACGAAAGGCGCGACTTTCTTGAGTTCATGTTATGGATTCTCATAATGCCTGTAATTATCATCTTGCTACTCTATGTATACACCGTCTCAAAATTAATGATTGGATATGAGAGCAATGAAATTGCAGTTCAAAAGAGCCGAGGAGCACGTAATAGTCAAATTTTTTCTATATACGCTCTAATGAGTTTACTAATTGCAGGGATTGCATTTGCTGTCGGTCCGCCACTCGGACTTCTTGTCGGAAGATTGTTAGGTCTTTCAAATGGATTTATGGAACTTGTAGCCAGACGCGGCTTGCCTTTAGCGTTATCACAATCATCTTATTTATACGCAGGGTTTGCTGCTATAGGATTTACTTTAGTTATGCTCATTCCTGCACTTAGCGCATCACGGGTTGATATTGTAGAGTCAAAGCGGAAAAAGAATCGCAAAAGTTCTGCTCCTCTTTGGCAAAAGCTGTGGCTTGACGTAGTATTGATTGCAGTTTCTATCTATGCATTGAATCTATACAACACCAATGCAGAAATTCGCGCCATTGCTGATGTACCGGGCATGAGCGCACCTGTCGACCCATTAATTTTAGTGGCAAGTTCAGTTTTTGTTTTAGGTGCCGGGTTGGCTTTCCTGAGATTATTTCCATTACTTTTAAGAGTAATCTATCGCTTAGGTAAAAACATCTGGCCCCCCATGCTTTACTCAGCACTATTGTCGATTTCACGTTTTAAA
>Ga0123352_10012067_pt1 | contig 13644 bp, 9 predicted proteins | sample TergutLab28metaG_FD_89700 | JGI IMG/M metagenome (GOLD analysis project Ga0123352, IMG submission 89700) | Labiotermes labralis P1 segment gut microbial communities from Petit-Saut dam, French Guiana - Lab288 P1 | ecosystem: Host-associated > Arthropoda: Insects > Digestive system > Gut ...
TCGATTATCGTGTTGATGTTTGTAGAATCACAAAGGGTGCACATATAGAGCACCTGTAAGGTATGTAACAAAAACTTCGAGTGTTGTTCTATTAAATAAAAAAAATACATATACTGCTATCTCAAGTGTATTGTGTATGACAAGTTGTTAAAACCCCGACAATTATTTTGGATAACCCTGTATATGTTTTTTGGCAGTTGTAATCAGTGATCAATCTCTTTACACTCTTCGCGATTTCTTATTTTTTTACGTTAGATAGCGTATCTGGATAATTGAGAGGATAACATTAAGAGTAATCTTCATGAAGTGGGATGGGGAGGCATGGACTGGATTGATCTGCTCTCGGATTGGGACAGGTGGCGGGCTGTTGTGAATGCAGTAATAAAACTTCAGGTTCCACAAAATGCAGGGAATTTCTTTACTAGCTGAGGAACTGCTGTCTTGTGAAGAAGGTCTGTGCTGCGTGGAGTTGATTCGTTGGTTGTTTGATCAGTTCGTTTGTTAGTTAATATCTGTGTAATAGGGCGATGGTGATAGAACGGTGGTGTTGAGAGTGGATAATAGAGAATATGAACTGTGTGTAGTTGTATTGTGTGGTGTCTGATGTCATTGGTTACGTTGTTAACAGTCAACGGAACGACTTCTTTCTTTCTTTTCCTTTCTTTTTCGTTCTTTCGTTCTTTCTTTCTTTTTCTTTCTCTCTTTCGTTTTCTTTGTGTCTTTTTCTTTCTTTCTTTCTTCCTTCCTTTCCCTTTATATCTTCTTTTTCTTTCTTTCATTCTTTCTTTTTCTTTCCTTCTCGTTCTTTCCTCCTGTCTTTCTTTCGCTTTCATTGTCCTTTTTCTTTCTTCCTTCCTTTTTCTTCCTTTCTTCATTTTTCTTTTTCTTTCTTTTCTTTGTTTCCTTCTTTCTTTCTTTATCTTCTTTCTTCCTTTCTATTTCTTTCTTTCTTCTCTTTTCCTTCCTTTTCCTTTTTTATTTCTTTCCTTCTTTCTTTCTTTATCTTTCATTCTTTCCTTTTCTTTTTCTTTCTCTTTCTTTCCTTCCTTCTTTTTCTTTCTTCATCTCTCTTTTTCTTTCTTTCTTTTTCGTTCTTCCTTTCTTTCTTTCTTTTTCTTTCTCTTTCGTTTTCTTTCTGTCCTTTTTCTTTCTTTCTTTTCTTTTTCTTTCTTTCGTTTTGTTTCTTTATCTTTCTTTCTTCCTTCCTTTTTCTTGTTTCCTTTTCTTTCTTTCTTTTTCTTTCTTTCCTTATTAGTTTCCTTATCTTTCTTACTTCCTTTTTCTTTCTCCCTTTTCCTCAGGCTGGCCCCTTCCACCAACTCACTGTAGCTGTACCTGACGGGTGCGTAATTTCAGACTTCCGCCTGGAAGTAGATGTGAACTGCGCTCTTCTGAGCTGTTACGCAACGGGTAGCGGCAATTCCTTACGGCTACCCGCTGCGTGGTAACCTAAAGTGGCGCAGTTCTCTTGACCAAACTAACACACGCAGACACACAAAAACATAGTCGGTAGAACTCCTCTGTACAATGGATCGGCTCGTCGCAAAGACCTCTAACACACAACATTCACAAAAGAAAGACATCGATGTACCCGGCGGGATTCGAACCCTCAATCCCAGCAAGCGAGCGGCTGCAGAACCTCGCCTTAGACCTCCCGGACTCTGTGATCGGCACATTTTGTTAAGGCTAAACAATGCATAAATGCGATTTTGAGGTGTACGCAGCGGGTGTAGCCGAGGAGAGCGTCCTTGTGGGATAAGACATAGTATCAGCGGGCAATAAGATCCGGAGTTTTCGGTAGAATGTAATACAGTGTTCTGGGACCTATCGCCCCTTAAGAGTGAGGGCATTAGGTTGCCTCGAAACGTCGGTCTATTATTATCAGGTGACGCAGTCATATTCCAGCAGTACGAAACCCTCAAGTGTACTCTAAAACTTGCATAGTGCAGTGCACTTGTGCAGTTTGCAGTGCGTCTTTAAACTGACACGTCACAGGGATGGCCGTGTTATGAATCCCAAACATAAGCCGCCTAAGTCACACACCAGTGGCGTACCGAGGGGGGTTGGGAGGGGTTCAACCCCCCCCCTCCGAAATTCCGAAGGCCTCCCAAAATCGTGCCAAACTCAACCCGATTGTGAAAACTGTTAAAAATTGCTGAATTTAGGACGCCAACACTCAAAGATGTTCGGAAAAAAGGCAGTAAAGTTCTGAAACTACCGCCGGTTCGCAATTGTTTTACATTAGCAATGACAAATAAATTGGTTGTCACCATAAATAGTCTTAAAGTACCAAAAATTAAGAAAATTTTACTATACGATATGAAATTTCTTTTACCAAATTACAGCTGCTTCCAGAACCACTAACTAGAGGGCTACCGCCCCCCCCCCCAGATCCCCGTTATCTCTGTCCTCTGTCCTCAGTTGAATTTGTTGAACCCCTCCCCTCCGAACAAAATTCCTGGGTACGCCACTGTCATACAATTGTATGGTTGTGACGTAAGTTGTAGCTGTCTCCTGAAACATTCAGCTCTAGGGAACCGAAAATGAAACCGTCTACACGTTTCGTTATAATATTTAAAGGAATCCGTTTACTGTTTCAGACTTGTGTTCATTTTTCTTTTTGGAAAAATGTGTAAATTATTTTTCTCCATGTTGAAATCAGTCCTGTGGTTCCTCTGGAGATTCTGAGTTGGGTAGGGTGTCCTCAGGATGGTTAACCAGCCCCTCGCTGAGTAAGTTTGGTGGTAGCTAACACCAGCAGAACAACTGGAAGACCGAAGAAACGCTGGAGAGAGTAGTTGTAACTTTGGAGACGGAACGGATCAAAGGGTCCAATCTTTGTTGTTTATGATGATGATGATGTTGATGATGATATTTTCCTCCATACATTTTTCTGATAACAACTTTCCTCAAGTAAATTTCACCCTACAAGAAGCCGTAAAGCCCCAGATGGGGAGTAGATGTATAGCTGTACTTTTCCTTAACTTCAGCGCTAGAAGTTGGTGGGTGTTTAACGCAAAGCCCCGGCCGCCTTCGGTACCCTTTGTACAGGTGGCTGGGTCCGTCGGATCGTTCAGCCCGTATCATTTCGTAACATAACACAATTTGCAGTGTTAAATAGAGGGGTGATGATAAGTCCTTAGCCCGACATACTAGCCAATGCCGTAGGACGGAATCGATAGTGTCGTTGGAAAGAGGGGTCTCTTCATGATCCGAACTGCAAGTCTTTTCTTGTTACAGAGACTGAAAGGAAGCATGTCGGGCGACGCGCGAGATTTCAACAACATGGAGACACGAGCTGTCATAAAGTTTTTTTCCTGCAAGGCAAGGCGCCGAAGGAAATTCACGCCATTCTGATAGAAACATTACGGGAATTTGCGCCATCGTATGCCGTTGTCAAAAACTGGGTGGCCCAGTTTAAACGTGATGATTTTTCCACCTGTGTTGCGCCTCGTCCTGGACGACCCAAAACAGTGACCACCCCGGAGATTACTGATCAAATTCACGAGCTAATCTTGGAAGACTGCCGGATTTCGGCTAAATTAATAGCTGAGCAACTGCGCATCTCACGTGAGCAGGTTGGGCCCATCATTCATGAAGATTTGGACATGCGGAAAATCTCCGCGAAGTGGGTCCCGAAATGCCTGCACGCGGATCAAAAACGTCAACGATGACTGTTGTCTGAGCAAATTTTAGAATTTTTTCGGCGCGATCCAAATGATTTCCTGTCGTGATTGGTGACCATGGACGAAACCTGGTTATATCACTATGACCCGGAGACAAAGCAACAATCAATGGAGTGGCGGCATAGCGGCTCACCCCGCCCCAAATTTGTCAGTTCAGTATCTGAAGTGCATCTATTATGGGATGGAACAAAAATATACTTGTACAAGTAAGTTAAATTAAATTAACCTGTGCACGGGACGGCCACCTACATATGTGACGATACCAGATGCTGTATAATACAATTTTGACCTCCTGATGATGAGCACATAATGCTCGAAACATGTAGAGGAATATAATAAACTTATTATAAAACAAAATTTTGTACATTAAGTTGGTCAATTGCTAAGAGTTTAAAGATATATTTAAAAATGTCTTGTTCTTAGTCCTGTTTGGTAAAGGGATTAATATGGTAACATATACGCGGTACGTCTCTGGACTTACTGAGTTTTTTTTTGTTTTGGTACTAAGTTTTGCTATTAAGTAAAATTATTTACAAATCACAGCAAATTGTTTTGTTCAAAGCATATTCTTCATGTTCAGAAAAGCTCTCGGTGGGATGCAACTGGTGTAACGTCCTTGAACAAATCGATCCTCTGCTTCTATCAAAGGGTTTCATTTTAACTTTGAAATTCGGTATGCTGCTGTGAGTTACCCGATATTTTCTGTCATTAATCTCGTAGAAGAGGGATTTACTTTCATTTTCAACAAGCTACTAAATTTTCTTTCCTACTCATGCACTTGTCTATGTAGAGAAATGTTAAAGGTTTTGGAAGTTTCAGGTTTTGATATCCTTCTTGTGTATGTTAGTTATATTGTGTATGCTAGCTCCTGAGAGATTGTATAAAATTTAAGTTACATTTTCCATTTCATGTTACCTGTGCCCGATACGCACTGGAGAAGGTTAGAATAATAATAATAATAATAATAATAATACTTATTAACTGCAATTGGGTTGTCACCCGGTGGCAGTGGTTATTTTACATGTAAACAAAACATAAAATTGATTACTACTAGATTTAAGCCGGGAGGGCTACATGAGAAGCATGTAGTGGCAACTTGGAATGTTGGGAATCATCTCAGCATTTGCTTATAGACACAAGGAAAACAAGAAAAACCTGTGTCGAGATGGCCGGTCGCGGGACCTTCCGAGTACTGACTTCTAGCCAGCGGCCCGGCATTTAAAGTAAAAACCAAAAAGGAAAAAGTAAAAAGTAAAAATTAAATTGTAAAAATTAAAAAGGTAAAAAAGTAAAATGTAAAAGTAAAAAGTAAAAAAGTAAAATGTAAAAGTAAAAAGTAATATGTAAACAGTAAAAAGTAGTATGTAAAAAGTAAAAAGTAGTATGTAAAAAGTAAAAATTAAAAAGATTATGTGTATCTGAGACAGCTATGTCTATCAAAAAGGTGTTCTTTGTTTTCTTATTCACAAAAGTTATGTCAGGTCGATTAAAATGTATTGTTTTGTCCGTAAGTATGCTGCGATTCCAGTACAGCGTGAAATGTTCATTCTCCGGTACAATGGCTGGTGTGTACTTGTAATATGGACTTTTATCTTCAATCAATTCGGCTGATTCTGCCAGTTTCTGATGGATAATTTTGGCCAGTCCATCATGTCTCTTTACACACTCGGTTGGAGCTAGATGCTCACATGCTGCAGCAATGTGTTGGATTATTATTATTGTTATTATTATTATTATTTCTTTCAATAACGTATTTTAGAAGGTATTTCCCACGCACGTTTTGACCAAACCTTCCTCCTTTTCATCGTATCTAGGATGTCGTTTTCCTCTCCGACTGTTTGCAATACTTCTTCATTTCTCACATGATCGGTCTTCTCCATCCTTCACCAGAACCACATTTGAAAATTTTCAAGTTAATTGTCATCTATTAAAAAATTAGTAACTATGGGTCATATAGCTTCCCATTAATATGACAAATTATAATTTTCACAAAGAGTTTCCAAAAATTATGAACAAAGTGAACGAAAAGTAGTAACATCCCCTTATTAAATTTGTGTGCACAAGTGTGCCAAATGGCTGACGTGTGCCCAAGTGTGCCAAGTGGCTGATGTGTGCACAAGTATTAAAATGGCGGATATGTGCACAAGTGTGTCAAATGACTGATGTGTGCACAAGTATTACAATGGCTGATATGTGCACAAGTGTGCCAAATGGCAGATAGGTGCACAAGTGTGCCAAATGGCTGATGTGTGCAAAAGTGTGCCAAATAGATGGTAGTGCATAAATGTGCCAAATAGATTATGTGTGCACAAGTGTGCCAAATGGCTGATGTGTGCACAAGTATTAAAATGGCGTATATGTGCGCAAGTGTGCAAATGGCTGGTGTGTGCACAAGTATTAAAATGGCTTCTATGTGCACAAGTGTGCCAAATGGCTGATGTGTGCACAAGTGCGCCAAATGGCTGATGTGTTCACAAGTGTGCCAAATGGCTGATGTGAGCACAAGTATTGAAATGCCTGATATATGTACAAGTGTGCCAAATGACTGATGTGTGCACAAGTGTGCCAAATGGCTGATGTGTGCACAAGTATTGAAATGCCTGATATATGCACAAGTGTGCCAAATGGCTGATGTGTGCAGTTTCATTAATGATTTTAAGGGTTTTTACATCTCTTTCGTTTCGTGTGTTATATATCTCTTCATCCAAACTAGAAGCGGCAAGATGACTTGTTCGGTATAGGGACTAACTACTTGCTGAACAACGGAGGTATTGTGAGTCGATTCCCGTCGTGAAAACCTCCAGAAGCCACCCAACCGGTTGTGGACACAACTTAGTGTACTGTCGAACGCATGTCGGTGGCTCCAACCGTGTAGGGAAAGAGGCTGCGACCATAAAGTCACCACTCGTCTCTGATTGGCGAGATTGGGAAAGAGTGGAGTTACCCCTCATCGTCTACATATACCCTCGTGGCGTCTACACGGACAACCCTACATCAACACGAAAATTCTTTTCACAGACTTCTTTGAGCACCCCTGTTTTATAGATCCACCTAAAACTAAACAGGGTTTAAGCAGTAACAAATTGTTTTTGGTTGGTGCTAAATCCGCTGGTGTTTATTGCTGCTGTTTTCACGATTTTTGGCATCTCTAATAACAACCACCCAGTCCATTCCATCACACTGATCCGAATTGCGAATCACTGTAATAAAACTTGTTTTCCAAGAGGTAGTTTATGCAAAAGCAGTATTTTTAGAATAAAGTGGACGGGACATGTTGTATTTATGGGGGAGAGGAGAAGCACATATCATGGGCTTGAGGTGTAATTTCCGAGGAATAGATCACTTGAAAAAGCTAAGCCTACGTAGGAGGGTAATATTAAAATGGATCTAAAAGAAGCTAGTTGGTAGGGCGTGCAATGGATTGATCTCTTTGAGGACAGAGACAAGTGACGGACTTCTGTGTTTTCTTAAGTTAAACTTAAGGATTTCCATTTAATGGGGGAATTTGTCTGACGAACTGTTAGCTTCTCAAGGAGGATTCCTCTGTATGGTTTTATTTGTGTATTATTTAATGTTTGAACTTTCTGTTGTGTGAGGTGCGGACACCCTGTATGTATTCAGCGACGAAATGTATTCAAATAAATGATATTCTTAACTTTATGTAGATTTTGTATACATGGTCCGTGCATCGTGAATCGAATTTAATAATTGTCTAACAAGATGCGACTGTATTCAGTTTATTACATTTCTGTAGGCAGCTCTACATGTTTCGGGTGTTGAAACCCATCGTCAGGAGCTGGTACAGCTGTAATTACAGCTTCTGGTATTGATTAACTGCAATGAGTAAAATAAGCTGCTATTAATACTGATATACAATTTAAAATTCTAGATTGGTCATATTGAATGTTACTAGCCTTGACGAATATGATATATAAAATGTTGGTGGATGGTTAAAAGCAGTATTTTTAAATTATGTACAGCAAAATATAAAATATATAACAATATACATACATAATTTAGGTTATGTTGAATTTCTATAGGAAAATGCAATAAACAAAGTCAGTTAATACTATTGTGTGTATACGTGATTTAGTTATTATAAAATACTTCTGTAATAACACTATTGAGATCAAAAGATTAGTCTTTACATACCAGGATCTACTACCATCCGATCTCGTTGTTGAGTTGGAACTGATTCGTGTGTATCGTACGGTAGGTATTCATTTTGTTATGGATGAGTTGTGACGTAAGACCGGTGTCGATGGTTAGCTGGAATTCTTATTTTGATCAATTTAATCGTTGTTAACCAAGAGACATTAAGCAACTGTATGTTGAAACCTGACTTTGTGATTTAGTGATAGAGTGAGTGAGTGAGTGAGTGATAGAGAGGGAGGGAGGGAGAAGTGTGAAGTGATATGAAGTTTAGAAGCTGAAACATGGCACAATATATGAAGTTGGTAGGCTGCGAAACTCTGAAACTGTGAAACTAAAATCAGACCAAAGTACGACGATGGACCTTCCAAAGCAACTGGCTTATCGTCGAGATGAGGGAAGAAGATCCTCGATGTTTCTAACAGGAAATTGCAGCTAGCTTTGCGCGTCAAAATGACGGCTGGAACAGACGTGCGCGTCTGACAGTTAAGAGCTCCGGTGGTTATTTATCTTCGTGTCTTATTTTCCTACCATTCAGCACGCAGAAGCTCTTCTGTTACGTCACTGTCATATTATTATGTGACCTTTTCGTACAGAAGTTGGGAGAAACACTTTGTGACTTTAACTGGCCAAGAGACCGTCACGTTTATAGTACTTTAAACTTTTGTGATTTGAAAATGACATTCCAAAAATACATACGAACTCCTTCTAAGTTTAAGTTTACAAATAAATTCAGAGAAAGTAATAAACAAGCCGTTCAGAGATTAATAAAATATTGAGGCTTATTTTAAACGATTCTTGCTCATATACTGTTGATTTCTTATGAGAAATAACCAACAAGTGCATATATATAGATTAATTGTATTGTATTGTGACATTATATATGATTATATTTATTGTGACATTATGTGACATTATATATTATTACATTGTATTGTGACATTATATATTATTATATTTATTGTGACATTATATACTATTATATTGTATTGTGACATTATATATTATATTGTAGTGTGACATTATACATTATTATGTTGTATTGTGACATTGTATACTATTATATTGTATGGTGACATTGTATATTATTATATTGTATTGTGACATTTTATATTATTATATTGTATTGTGACATATGTCATTATATTTTATTGTGACATTTATATTATTATATTGTATTGTGACATATAGTATTATGTTGTATTGTGACATATTATTATATTGTATTGTGACATTATATATTTTTATATTGTACTGTGAGAGTTTATATTATCATATTGTATTGTAACATTATTGTGACATTGTATATTAATGTATTCTATTTGACATTATATATTATTATATTGTATTGTGACATTATATATTATTATGCTGTATTGTGACATTATATATTATTATATTTTATTGTGACATTATATATTATATTGTTTTGTGACATTATATATTATTATTTCATTTATATTAATTTTTTATTATTTATATTATATTACATTTATTATATTATAGTCAGGCTATAGTTATAGCTATAGCTATATTGTGCCCAAATCAGCTATGCCAACAAACAACTTCCAGCACTTTTCTAATATTACTTCATTAAACTTCGTGTCTATCACAGTTGTATTTCTGTGACGATATTCTGCTATGCGTGCTACGTTTTTCGACTCATATAAAACCATAATTGGGCACCTGTTTAAGAAGATATATAAGAGAAAATTACCTGTAAACAGTGGGTTACTAATAAAATTAAGGATAATTGATATCTCTGCTTTACATGGCAGTAGTACTTATATTGATTTATTAAGTAATTCAGTGGTTTATGTTTTTCTCGTGGTATGTTGAGGATAGTTATGAGGAAGGTTTGTTGTGGACTGGAAATTTAGATTACTTTAGATAACAAAGAAAGATATGCAGAATTTTGTTTCGGGAACTCGAAACATTTGCGCACTTGTAAGTTCGAGATTAAAATTGAAGAATAGGTAAAAAGTAAAGTGATCCCGTTACAGGCCCGGTGTGGCCCAGAGGGTGGGTAGAGGTATAGCTCTACTGTTCCATGACCGCAGCATTAGAAGGAGGTGAGTGGTCAGCAGCACGCCCCGGCCGCACTTTACCCTCGGGAAAGACCCGGTACCCATTTTACAGGAGGCTTGGTGGGCCCCAGGTCTGATCTGGACGGACGGAAAATTTCTTCCCCACCGGGATTCAATCCCAGACCGTCCAGCTCGTAGTCAGTTGCTAAACCAACTGAGCTACCGGGCCCACAGAATGGAAGAATAATTTTGAAAAATCTTAAGCGTTTGGGCTTCGCACTTAGGAAGTCTTTGAGTTATCTGTGGTTGTGCTGCGGCAGTGGTGGCGAAGGTTGGCTTCGTGTTAGAAAGAGGAGTACATAGACAACCTGCGAAGGAAGAAATGAGAATTGATGGTAGTTCATAAAAATACAGAAAATGGAATTGTATCATGGTTTTCCTCTTCATTACCAGCTGAAACTTCCACTAAACTGTCGCTGCGGAAAGTACCTTGTGCGATTTGTAAAATTTTGCACCAGATTTCTTTAAATTACTAATGATAAGAAAACTGAAAATCGGTCTGCGTATAGGTCAAGGAAGGAGAGAGGCCGATTAGTAAACCAGCCATCGACGGAATGATAATTTTAAACTGTACTTTACGGAAATTATGTATGTCCTGAGTTCCTACGGCTTGAGATGGGCTCTAGAGAAAGTGCGAATAAACTAAATTGTTTTAATTAAAGACGCCGTTTTGAATACACATCATGATTATATTTCCGTTGGCCCTGTAAATTTCAAGCCGTCATAAATATATACATGGCTTAAACCGAGAAGTTAGTAATCTAAATGGGCATTGAGTGGAATCTGCAAAAACAGGAAACTGCACGGTACGAGCAATTGAAAGGGGTGACTTGTGTTGGGAGGGAGAGTGTGCATGTACTGGAGAGGGAAATGAATACAAATATATATATATTTATATTTGTATATTTGGAGAAGGAGATTGGGATAAACGTTTCCTAAATATATATGTATATATGTGTATATGTATGTATGTATGTATGTATGTATGTGTGTGTGTATGTATGTATGTATGTATGTGTGTATGTATGTATTTATGTATATATGTGTATGTATGTATGTATGTGTGTATATATGTGTGTGTATGTATGTATGTAAGTATGGATGTATGTATGTATGTGTGTATATATGTGTGTATGTATGTATTTATGTGTGTGTTTATGTATGTAATGTATGTATGTATGCATGTAAGTATGTTTTTATGTATGTATTTTGTACGTATGTATATATGTGTGTACGGATGGAATGTATGTATGTACGGATGGAATGTATGTATGTACGGATGGAATGTATGTATGTATGTGTGTGTATGTATGTATATATGTGTGTATGTACAAGAGTAATGCCGACGATTATAATAATTATGATTGTAAGATAATTCAACCAGCAGATGGTCATGTAGTGTTTTTTAATGTTTTGCAGATTGTACTAAATAAAAATGCAATAAATTCTCTGTACACATAAAATATATAATTGACCACGATGAAAGCAGACAGTTTTGTAGCAGTACAGTTCAATATATATTTATGTACATATCGCACTGCTTGCTGAAGACAGCCATTTGTGTCACGTAATTAGATTAAGCATTACGCTAACAAGAAGACAAACTTGGCATTTGCAGCGAAGAAATGTGATATAATCTTGTAGATCTGCGATAACAGACTGGCAACTGGTTGTAATTTGGACATGCAAGATGAACGTGCGAAATAAATGTGTTGTGCGTGACCATTGCTACATTAAACAGTCACACCGTATTGGTGTGGGATGCCGTTACATGTATGGACCTACTGCTACGTAATAGGTAAAGGTGAAGTATCCCGTTAAACGCCCGGTGTAGCCCAGAGGGTGGGTAGAGGTATAGCTCTATTCCTCCATGGTCAGCAGCACGCCCCGGCCGCACTTTACCCCCGGGAAAGACCCGGTACCCATTTTACAGGAGGCTGGGTGGGCCCCAGGGCCGGTCTGGACGGGCGGAAAAATCTCGTCTCGACCGGGATTTGATCCCGGACCGTCCAGCCTGTAGTCAGTCGCTATACCGACTGAGCTACACTTCCTACGCTAAATAATAGACAGTACGAAATTTATTTGGGATCGGTATCAGTCAGCAGGACCTGAGAGGGTCTGAGAGTCAGATAGTACGGGGAGCGAAAGAGTAATTTTTAAAATCGGGACTGCTCTCAGTTTATTTAAAGCCACAAGCAGAATAAATATTTTATTCAAAATTAAAAAAAACATTGTTTACGTTTCATAACAAAACTGAAATATAAGTTCCTTGACTGCCTAGTTTTAATTTTATTATTTTATTTTATTTTATTGTTTTATTTTATTTTACTATTTTATTATTTTATTTAATTTTATTTTATTATTTAATTTTATTTTATTTTACTCGTAATTTTTTTACTCGTAATTAATTAAATTTAATTAATTAATTTTTGCTGACTTATGCTGTACTTTCCCGTCAAGGGATATGAATCATCTTTCATCCTCCACAGTTCGTGAAGAAAAAGATTTTTCTTGTTTTAAAAAAATTCCTTCACGCTGTAGCAAGCCATAGCCCGTAAGTATAGTGAGAACAGCGTGAGGGCTTCATGCGGCCGTCTGACCCTCTTTTGGAGACCCCTATTGTAGTGTTTTATCTTAAGTACTATTATATCGGGGGGGGGGGTTTCCCCGATACCGCAGTGGTTAAGGTACTGTGCTACAAATCGGAAAGTCGCTGGTTCGATCCCAGATAGTGTCATTGGATTTTTCATTTACATAAAATCCTTCCGATCGCAGTATGGCCCTGGGGTCGACTCAGCCTCTAACAGAAATGAGTAGCAGGAGTATTTCTTGGGGTAAAGGTGGCAGGTGCGTAAGGCTGACAACCTACCACCATCCTGTTCCGTTGTCACGAAATGTGGGAACCTTAACTTCCTGGAATCCGCCTGTTCAGACCTGTAATAGGGACTGCTTTACCTTTACCTTTACCTTCACTACCATATCGCTGGAGTGGGCCGGGTAGCTCAGTCTGTATAGCGACTGATTAAGGGCTGGAAGATCCGGGATCGAATTCCGGTGGGGACGAGATTTTCCGCCCGTCCAGACCGGCCCTGGAGCCCAGCCAGCCTCCTGTAAAATGGGTACCGGGTCTTTCTCGGGGTTAATATGAGGCCGGGGCGTGCTGCTGACCACTCACCACCTTCTAGTGCCGTGGTCATGGAACAGTAGAGCTATACCTCTACCCACCCTCTGGGCCACACCGGGCCTGTAACGAGCTCACTTCACCTGTATACCTTTACTACATCGTTGGAAACAAAGCCGGACAGAAGAAACATTCAGTTTCGTTGGAACTCAGCAAGAATTTTTTTTTATAAATGCTTAAATTTGCATGTGGTGTGTAATGAATGAACTGCTTGCACTGTGATCCATCTGCGGTAAGCCACCATTCGCTGCGATAGCCGAGAATCTGCCGCCATTTATGCGTTCTGCGTCATTCTTGCCGAGTTTCCAAGATCCTGCAACGTGACAGCTTAAGCCAGATGAATCCAACCCACAGTCTCATTACCGCAGCTCTTTAACATTAATTTCAGTATAGCCTGTTTGTTTGTTTGTTTTGGTACGCCAGCCTCCCCCCCCCCCCCCCGGGGGCCGGGGCCCCCCCATTCCCGGGGGTTTTTAATCCCACAAAACACCCCACACACCCGCGAAAGACCCCCCCGCACATGTAACACAATCTCCCA
>Ga0123352_10012068_pt1 | contig 13644 bp, 6 predicted proteins | sample TergutLab28metaG_FD_89700 | JGI IMG/M metagenome (GOLD analysis project Ga0123352, IMG submission 89700) | Labiotermes labralis P1 segment gut microbial communities from Petit-Saut dam, French Guiana - Lab288 P1 | ecosystem: Host-associated > Arthropoda: Insects > Digestive system > Gut ...
AAGAAATACCACTATACGTTCGAACGTAAACCTGATGATGGCCACTTAGGCCGAAACATGTAGTTTACTTTTATCATTATTAAACACCTTTAAATATTGTTGTGTTATAGACTGACCCCCACACCTATTGTGAATCAAATGCATCTTAAATACTGTGCATTTGTTGCTATACGGTATATAATTTTTCCTGACGTACTTCAACAGTCCGAACCTATTTTCCGTTATGACACTCTAAACCTGTCTCCAAAACCGTTTAGGCTCTGTGAGTTCCGTAATCATTTTTCACAGCCCAACTTACACTTCTGCACAACTCGACCATTGTATCACGAAAGAAGGTGTGCCACGACTCTGGGTGTTGGGTGAAGGGTTTTACACTATAAGCTCATGCTTGCCATATGTAGCAGAAACGTCGTGAATGTTATTCTGTGATTGTTTCATAATGGCGTTCCTGAAATACGATCTTGAGAATGTCTTTTGAATCCTGTCAGGACTGTGGAAGGTACAAAAGAGAGGGAAGGAATGGAAACGTGCCGGCTACTGGACATGTTATATATACACGTCCGTCAAAATCATGACAACTGCATCCAGCTACGAAACAGTAGAATTCTGTGCTGTAATCTCATTAGCAAATGTGGTAATCCTTTCGTCTGGACTACACAATTGAGAAAGAGAACCATTTGTGTGGGGAGACATTGTAGGCGGATTTTCTGTTGCATGAAATCCTTCGCCTCAGGGGCCAGGTGGAGGGAATTGTAAACGCACTGCAGCCCAGGTTATGATGTTTGATGCTGGAGAATAGAATAAGAGTGAATTGTGCCCGAGTTCTCTCACTAGGGAAGAGGCAAATAGCTAGCTAGGTTAGTGAATGGTAGACATGGGGGTTCTAACTGCCACAGGGTGATTCACATTATAATCTTCGAGGTCATAACACTGCTTATGTAGATATCGGCGTTTCGGAGAAACTGCTACTGTATTCTCACAAGTTTCTACCTACCAATTAGAATACTTTTAGTTGTTACACAGAAAAGGATGTGACGTCACGTACCGTCCCACGTAGGGAACTCGTACATCAATCTTCAGCAGCTGTGAGAACCTCGTCTGGACACTAAATCCTCACTGCTCTGACTGCTTGATGTCCCAACTGTAACAGAGGTTAGTTCTTATCTTAGTTTAAATTTCATATGTGATTTACTGCCCAAACTATTTATGGTGGTAGAAGCATCATAGTTTACCTACCGAACCTGTCTCAGCAGCCTCTTTATAGACCAAGGCTTCGTATGTGAGCATGAATGATAAATTATAATGTGGACGGAGAAGAATCTTTGATTGTTTCAGACTACCTTTCCAGGATTTGTTTGAAGGGAACAAGGAAACCCGGTCTCAGGATGTAAAATACAACAGGGGCTCTGTAAGAATAAAAATAGGAATATTACTTATCCAAGCGATATTTAGTAACAACTTTCTTGTTCGACGGTCCTAGTCTTTCTCAGGCTTTCCAGAAGCGACAGCACCACAAGTATGTATGGACTATCTCCTTCTAAATTCTTGTGTCCTCACAATTTACCACATCATTCTCTTTATTGTAATCCTACGTAACCCCTAAAGTTCAAGCAGGATAGTAAATAACATAATGTTAAGCTGAATAGAGAAGGGCGACTTCGAAGTTCAGCCTATTGGTAGGTTCAAAATCAAATCGGGTACTAATAAAGGTAAATTAAACAATCGATAGGAAAATTAGAAGAATAATTAGAAAAGCCAATAATAGTGGAATATCTTTAAACAATCTAAGGGATTTTGAACATTTAATTAGGTTTTCTTGTGGTAGCGGAACCCTAGTGATCTGTCGCAGTAGCCACTGAAAACAAATATCAGCTACTGACAAATACTGTGAATAAGACTTCTCATTATGAGTTGTGGGTAGTTTAGTCAATAGTTGACGGTCTCTACCACCTGCAACGTGCGTGCCTTCCTGCCGAGTGACAGCGTGTTGGTACGGTGGTCTGATGTCACTCGGGGACTGTATGAGTGTTAACGATTCCTCTAACGTCGCTGTGGGATTCTAACCAGAAGAAAACTCAGACCTAAACATATTTGTTTCAAATGACATAATGCTTGTTTGTCCGGAAGTAATGGTTAATAATCCTTGCCTCTGATTGGGTATTGCACACTGCGAATTACTTTTAAAGTATCCTCGCTTGTAACAGTTTTTACAACATGACACTTAGTGTATCCTGTAGGAAGGATGTCATACAGGATGTTTAAAGGACGTGTACGTTGCAACTTTGCAATCAAAAAGAGTGTGGTTAGCCTACGAATTTGTTGTTTTCTTTCTGAGTTTTGCTGAGTAAACTAAAGTAGGAAAATGGGGTTAAAACATCTTGGTGACAATCTGTGCACAACCCAGGCCACGTCGGATGTGACAAACGTGTTGTGACAGAGATAAACTTATAGTTGAGGAATTAATAAATCAACATCCTACCGGCTGGACCATCAAAAAAATCGATCAATTTCAGAGCGAAGGCCAGGGAAAGTACGTACAATATTATGTCAGAGGGGCTTCTTCAGTCTGCTTTACTTTTAGTAATTTAAAGTCTTACCAGTGTTTAGTTTTGACCATCTGTAATACGTCTGAGCCACAGATGTTTTTATTTGAATATATATCTGAGAGAAACACACTGAAACTCTTTAATGTTGTTTAGGCAAATAATCATCGTTTATTCTGAGAGTTATTCTAAGCCCTTGAACAACTCTGTTGTTAAAATGCAAGGCTGTGGAATGTTAAGGCAGACGGTACATATGGTAAACCAGGGGTACACAAATCTTCCAAAAAATTACCAAAATATTAGGCGCCACAAGCAAGTTTCGACCTGTGAATCCATCTTAAAAATGTTTATTCGCCACGGCGACCTGACGCCTGGGAATTCTTAACACTTTGTTTACAGAAGCATCTCAGTTGTTACAACGAATTGATATAACAGAATATTTACACCGTTGTATCAGACACCCATCTCCTGTGTGAAATCCTCATATACATTTAGCCTACAGAGGACAGAAAAGAATGAAAATTTAGGCTTGAAAATCTGACGAAAAAAATGCTTTGGAGACATAGGCGTAGATGAAAGTATAATATTCATTTACACCAATGAATTGAGCTGGCTTACGACGGGATTTAGAAATTTTTTAACACAGGAATGGACATTCTGACCCCATGCAAGACGCACATTTTCTAGACCTGGTTGGTTAGTAGTTAGTTAGGTAATCCATACCATTTTACACTCAATCAGTGGCAATCAGCACAGGGCACAGTGGAGTTGCTGCTTTTAATACCGAAGTGAACACTGCGAGTCCATTGCAGGCAGTTGTTTATCTTGTAAATCTGCTTAAGGAATAGTTCGATAATTAGCTTCTTGTTTATTAAGTACCTATACGCATTGTGAATTTGGCACACTTCAAAATGCGATTCCCCCTTCCGCAGTCCTCCTTAGATCTTAGGATTTTGGGGTTTTCTATAGTGAAATTTGTGAAGTGCGGTCCATAATAGCTAACACTTCGACTTCTATACTCTTAAACCAGAAAAGTCGCGTCAGAGACGAACCTTCTAACTTAAAGACCGTAAATATGATAGCACGCTGCCAGGTAATTGCCCTCCCACTCCTCTGAAGTGGAGTGAGTATTGGGCAGATGTGTGACGTCGGTTAACAGGGAAACGTGAAAGAAACTCGGAGTAAACTATGCAGCTTAATCCACTAAGAATCATGAAAATACGTTTCATACTATCCACAAAAACTTTCTTAGCCTCCCTATGCTCCGCTATAGACCCACGCGTTGCCCTTAGCTCGCCATTGTTCGCGCTCTTGACATCCGCCTGGTTTGCTTGCCCTCTTGCAGGAACACCTCCACCCCTCAAAACTGCCATGAATATTTCACAGAGCCGGAGGGGCAAAGCTGTTTCTTCATCTCTGCCCTTCCTTCCAGAGTTTGTTGGCGGAGAGTATCAGCCTGTACTCCACGGTATATTCCGCTATAGTCCTTTCAAGAACCCCAAGTTAGAAAGTTGTGTGCTTTTTTATATGTGTGGCGTATGATTTCTTTAATCTTTTGAAGAACAAATTAGAGAGACAGGAACGGACACGATAGCAGCAGAGGATTCGAAAGTGAAATTCATGGGAGAAGTAAGAGACAATGTATTTCAAGGAGGTGTTAGAAAGAGACCCAATGCTTTAAACATTTTCGGCTTTGCGCGGTCCTTCTGATAACAGTAGCTTGAAAATGAAGATTTTTTAAACAAGGTCAATGTGAAAGCTGTTTTCTTTGCAGTTCTCTCCGAAATTCGAGAGAGCATTTTTTTAAGCTTCCCCACTCTTCGCTCGATTGTCCTTCCGATAAGGTTAGTGTTAAGATTAAGATAATTACAGATCATTAGTGGAATTGCATTGACAGATGAAAACCTAGGAACTCGGATAGAACTAGAACCTGTCCTTGCCACTTTCCGACAACAAATCCCACATGGCTGGTGCGGTATCAGGTCCGGTAAATAACTGCTTTAGATGTGACACAACCCTAACACGAACATTAAGTAACAGATATGCAGAATTTCGGTTCCTACCTCACAGTGAACGCAGCCCTTCTTCGTTAGAACCTCGTGTCTTTTAATGCTGTTTGCAGAAATAATTTATGTTTTATGAGAGAATCATTGGAATGTCATAAACACAACGCGTAAGCAACCTGCAAGGATATTTAAGACTAAGTTGTATATATTTATCACTGTGTGTTATGGGATGAATCCTTAACTATCTATTAATGTACATTTCAGGATATTACAACTTAGATGCAAATTTGTGTAGTCCAAAATTTTAAAATGCTTTCCTTACGATTTTATTTTTCTGTAAGACTAGCTTAAAGTTAAAAGTTAAATGAGTCCTCATGTCTGAATTGTACGCCAGTAAGGTGTATGGAAGCCAGAGATGTAACACTCCATACACTTTTAATATCAGTAATTTACTAAATGGAATTAATAATAAGTTTCACGATCTTGTCTTAACCCCAACAAGAAACGCCGTCAAATCGGAAAGATATCTGTGTAGCACCGGAAGCTGGACTGAAGTTGGTGGTGAAAATTAAACCCTACCTGTCGAAGTAACATAGTTTCTCCCACGTGGTGTCTTTAGCGACTAAACTTTCTCCAGATACAAAATTTTTGTTGATGAAACTAATTATATATTTTATGCGTATTGGACCGTGCATCATTTTGATATTTGAATAAAGGTAGACCAACTTGATGACACTTGCTTTATTATGTCAATTTTCTGCTCAACATGTTTCAGATGTTAATACATCCATCTTCAGGAGCTTGCGACTAATTGGTGCGTTATTGTTTAGGCTGTATTGTGCTGACTTGAGGCGTGTTGGTGTTATGTAGCGGGATTGGCTGTTGGAGTGCAGGCTGAACCACTGTGTAATGGTTCAGCCTGCACTCGGATACCACATCACCAACAGCCAATCCCGCTACATAACTACCAACACGCCTCAAGTCAGCACAATACAGCCAACACAATAACGCACCAAGTAGTCGCAAGCTCCTGAAGATGGATGTATTAACATCTGGAACATGTTGAGCAGTAAAGTGACATAATAAAGCAAGTGTCACCAAGTTGGTCTACCTTTATTCAAATAATTATATATTGTAGTATTTTCTTGAATTTACATAGTTACCCCATTGCACTTCAGACTTTTTCTTTCCATGCCCCAGAACCGTCAAACGTGTTGGTCTTGCGACGCCTAACATAATCAATGCCTAATCAGCACTTAATTAAAGCCCGTCAAGTGTGCTCTCATATTTGCGATTTCAGAACTCAAGGTTAGATATGAGATTTTCGGGGTCAAATATTTCAGAACGAAGGATTCAACAATTATTTTAGAGGCTTCGAGCAGAGATCTAATAACAGATTATAAATTTCGTATTAAAACAAACGACACCAAGTTACCCCACAAATTACCTTCTTGGGTCTGCGCGCCTCTAATCAAATATTCAAGATATTCTGATCCAAAATAATTTTGCTTGAAGTTATGACTATGTTACATACTTTTTGTTGATATTGTTATTCTTGTTATAATTATTATTGATGGGTATCGTAATTTGTTGGTAGTGTTAGTAGCAGTTGTAGTAGTTGTAGTAGTAGTAGTAGTAGTAGTAGTAGTAACAGTGCTTTAGATATGGAAAAACATACTACTAAAGCGACAGACCCTGTTTAAGTTAAATTTCAGGGACAAAGGATTGAAAATTCACAATATTGCCATTTTTGTAATTGTTAGCTTATAAAAACTAAACCTAAGGTAGTGTTAAAGTAACGTGTAGCAATATTCATATTCTATTTAGTAAATTTTGTTAATTGTGGCCTTAATCATCCATTGGTTAGAATTGTAAAGTTCTGAGTTAAATTGAAAGCGAACACAATATCAATTTTTTTATTTTACGTTTCATAAAAAATCGCTTTTAAAAAAGCTGCATATGTTTCATGGAAAAATTCAAGAGTGTAAAAATTGGCAATAATTGTAACTAATCTTAAAGTTCGCTCGTACGGAATGTTACTGTTACGGACCGTAGAAAATTGAAAATTGCGACCTGGGAGTGGAGTCAGTTGGAATTATACTCAAACCAAATTTTGTAAACGGTTGCACAGTTTATTCAAACGTTCGAAAGGTCACACACACACACACACACACACACACACACACACACACACGCACACACACACACACACACACCCACACTCACGCACACTCACGCACGCACTCGCGCTCACGCGCGCATTCGTACACGCACACACACACACACACACACCATTGACACCTAAAAACTCTGTTTATCTTAAAGGAAATAACGTGCGTTATAAACTCACTAAATTCCTCATAACGTCTGAATTACTCGTCTGTCAGGACGCTTACCTGTCGCGGATTACAACATAATATATCTATGTGGCCTACACGAGGCAGTTCTAAAGTTTCCTTTCAGTACAGAGTAAATAATTTCACTCATATAGAATTGAACAGCACTATCATATCCCTATTTCATGTTAAATTTTAATGAGTTAGTTAACCAGCCGTACCTGAATAGCTCGGTTCACCGAAATGGCTGGAAAATGGATGGAGAACAGAGGATCTATTTCCTGCAAGAGTATGAAATTTTCTCTTAGCCGCCACGTCCAGACCTACTGTGTGGTCTGCCCGCCCTTCTGCCTAATGATTACTGGGATCCTTTACCCACAGTTTAACCTGACCAATTTCCTCTCCAGTAATGAGGAACAGATTGCGATACTGTAGACTGGATTGATATGGCTCAGGATAGAATGTGCTGTAGGGCTCCAGTGATCGCGGTAATCAAACTGGCATCCCATAAATTACGCGGAATTTTTGACCACCTGACTATAACTTATCGAGAAGAACTCTGTTCCAAGGAATTTCTTAGTCAGTGGCTACTGACCACTGCAATTTGTATTGCTCAATGTTCACTTCATAGCTCAGTTGGTACAGCGCCTCGCTACGGGCTGGATGGTGCGGGGATCGAATTCCTGTGGGGCGATGTTTTACGCACTTGGGGCCCAACTAGCCTCCTGTACAAAAGACACCGGATTTCTTTCCCGGGGTCAAGCCTCTGGCTCATGGCGTTGAAAGCCCACCCCCACTTATCACCGAGGTTATATGAAGAGTTGAGCCATACCTGTATTCCCTTCTGGACCTTCATGAACTCTTCTATGATAATTATCTTTATTTTAGTTCACTTCTCCTGTACGCCTTCGTTGCTTGGTGCTCAGGCATGGAGATAACCCGACCTGTAACTTTTAATTCACAACTCTCAGTCTCCACAAACCCGCCAGCACATTAACATAAACTGGGAAGTAATTTCGACAGACTCTTAGGCATTGTTAATTTAGTCCCATATTTATCGAATCCTTCTTTCCTGTGTTTATCCTGTGCGGTGAGCCACAGACAGAGGAAGCGTATTAATTCGGCTAATTGACTTCATCATCTAACCCTGTCTGACGTCAAACTTTCGTGTTATGCCGATCGGTAAAGAAACTCAGGGACAAACAGCGATTCCGACCGTGTGTTTAAAAATTCAGCTTCCTTGTCATATCATTAGTATATATCCATAATTACTTTAAAAAGCATGTAACCTAACCATTGATGTCAAGTTTGATTGCTCAGTCAATTAATTTACCATAATCCTTTAAACCACTAATATTTGTATATCTGAGTCTACACGAAATCACAAAAATTCAAAAGCCAGAATCACTCATTTCCGGAAACAAAACGAATCTGCAATGTTGTGGATAATTAAGCTTAGCGCCGATCCCTTTGACCCCGCGGTCTAAGGTGTGGGTCTGCGGCAGCTTGCTTGCTGTGATTGCGGGTTGGATTCCCGCCCGGAGAAGTGACGTCTGTGTCTTTTGAGTGCTGTGTGTTATCAGGTAGAGGTCTCTGCGACGGGACGATCACTCTTCAAGAGAAGTCCTGCTGAGTGTGGTGTGTCTGAGTGAGATTTCTAAACCTCAGTAATGAGAAGGCCCTGGTCTACTAGGGGCTCTCGAGCCATAAAAGAAGACTTCTAACACAGGGCTGATTAAAGATCTGTGTTTAGGACATAATGTTTTCTGTTATCAGTAAAGCGCGCACATTTTGTGTGTCTTAATGCTGCTCCATGCAGCGTGTGGTCGCTGAGTTAGTCGTCGGCTATCAGACCACGTCCGTAGCCCTAAGGAGGACAGTCTGCGTCACTAAACTATTTTTTCTCTCTGTATGTTACTCATGAATGATTCCTTCTTTTCTTTTTCGCTACCCATATATATATATATATACACACACACACATATATACATACATACATACATACATACTTACATACATACATACACACCCACATACATACATACATACATACACACACACCAACATACATACATACATACATACATACGTACGTACATACAAACATACATAAACACCCACATACATACATACCTACATGCGTGCATACATACATACATATATGCGTACATATATGCATACATGCATATATACATACATGAATACATACATGCATACATACATACATACATAAGTACATACATGCGTACATACATGCATACATACATACCTACATACATACATATATTCCTATGTTGCTCGCACTGACAACTGGCTAAGGAGCAGTGTCTTCGACATGCTGACAGTGGTTCATCCCATCAAGAAATTGTCTGTGTTTTACAAAACAAAAATTTCACCAACTTATTCATCAAGTAGCCACTGTTTCAGATTTTAAGCCACTTTAATCTAGTTTGCATCTAAAAATCTCTCAAAGATATCAAAATCATAACTTCTGAATAGAGTTTTTTATAATATTGCCGTAGTGGCCGTACCCCCTCTAAGTTTGTGCGTCTGTACCAAAATACAAGATATCATATAATTTAATATTTATTGGTGCTAATTTTATCTGAAAGCCTTCAGAAAGGTGCCCAGGAGGCGATCGTTCGGAGGAGGTGACATATGTTTTTAACTTTTTGAAATCGAGTGGTAATTATATGCACCACCTTTAACATTACGAACCTTCTCATGTTTTCTACGCAATATGTGCTTTGTATGATTCTCAGAAAAATACTGAATGTTTCCTTTACAAGCATGAACCGATTAGAGCGTCTAGTGTTTGCAGCAGACTGTTTTCTGCGATGTACGACGGAAAGTTTTGTATAATTTTCGCTAATAATATTCAAAGTGTTAATGTTCGTACCATACGAATCTACCGGGTCCACAAGCAGGCTTCGTAGACTTAAGTTCTGCTTCCTATAGCTCTATAACTTTGCGTTCATTTGTAAGAATCCTTTACTGAGATGATTATCTACATATCCTTGCTTTTCCGATCAATAAACATATTACTTTCTCATAGTGGGTGATATCCTGAAATTATGCTTGATCAAATAGATTTTACATTGTGTTTTATCAGATTGACCCACACTTACGCCTGATCTTTATCCATTGACTCGTCACAATCTGAAGTATGCAGCAATGTTTTGTGCTTCTTCCGAAGTGGACTGCATATCAGGTTGATTCAAGAAACCAAATTGCTGGACGAATTTTTTATTAATTACCTATGTATATCAAATGCAGCTATGGCCCTGGGTTCGACTTGGGCTCTGACAAAAATTAGTAACAGGGATATATCCCTGGGCGGTAAAGGCGGCCGGTGTCTATGGCTGACAACTTTACCACATTCATGTGCCGATTTTCTAGTAATTATTGAAACCTCAACCTCCTGGAGCCCCAAGGGCCTGCCCAGGCCTGTTATGGGATGGCTTGACCTATCAGCTGTATCGCAACGTATTGTGGGAGTATCCAGATGCAGGACGTCTGGAATGGGTCTGCGGGTACGCATTTGACGATAGCGAAAATATGTCGGAACTGAGAGGAAGCGGCTGCAAACTAATCGGTCACTATTGGGCACATGATGGAACTGAGGGAAACCATGGAAACTGAGGATAGCCGGTGTTTCGGCCATGATTTAAACAGGACACGTCCAGATTACAAGACAAATATCAACTCTTCAGTGGCACCTTGTAGTCTGGTAGCTGGATATCAACATTTCTGAGGAACATACTGCTTACATCTTCAGAAAAGGAAGACAGACATTTTGCCCTAAACGTCAGGGTTTATAGCTAGAATACATGGAGTGACATCGCTAAAGAATACAGTCATGATCCTTCCAGCCGTGAGAATATCAGATGTTGCGATATGAGAGCATCAAAACTGGATCTTCCACTGTCTTCTGGTCGGGTGGTTATCGAGCGGAAAGAGAAATATATTCTACTCTGTTAGTCCCGTTATGAAGAGCTACACCCTAACACTCCTCTCCGCCCGCGTAATGAGACATGCAGTTTCCGAAATACGTGTTTTTAGGTGCGTCCAAGTGGTCATGAAAAACGCCCATTAGCTTAATTATGTCTGTTCCGACAGTCCATCCGCCTATCTGTCCGCATGTATCAGCTCAGTTCCAACTGGGTGAATTTTCGCGAAATTTGATATTCGGAACTTTTATTGAAATTTGTCACGAAAATTCAAATTTGGCTACTATCAGACAAAAAATATCGGCCACTTTTTGCGAAGACCTGTGCATATTTGATTGCTGCCGGCGACATAAATTTTCCGTAAAATCGTTGTTCAATGGACTAATTATGTAAATTGAAACCATTGTGTTGTTCAAATCTTATTATTATCTCCCTTTATCAAATATGTTCAATGTTTAAATATTTTAATATTTATTATTTCCCCCATTTTTTAATAATATTAATGTTAGAATAAAAGAGATAATCAGTGTGGGTTGAAGTGAGGTCTCTTCGTAAAAACGAAATTTCTTTATGTGTTTTGTTTCACTGCATGTTGATGGCCACGTGGATTGGTCGAAACATGTTATATAATTATAAACAATACAAGATATTCTTCTATTAACTGTTTTGTTATTCGGATTGTACTCTTCATACTCAAATACGCAGAACACTCATTGCTTTAGAGTGATAATGTCTTCCGTTTTCATGTTTCTGACAACGACCTCTGGCGCAACAATACACAAGACAACGCATTATTTCCTTTCCGTGACAACGCTTCAGTATCCTGACAGCTACACATTTAGTTCATAACATTCATCTAGTTGACGAAATAAGGTGTTAGGCTCTTACGATATCCGAGGAGATAAACTCAACATTGCGCAGAGCACGCAGTGCTTTGTGGCTCAACTGTAGAGGGAGTCCATTTTTATTTCCCCAGAAAACATTTTCAATATTTTTGCGTTGTTGACCTGACATGTAACATTGTTGTTTATTCCTGGCAACAAAGTTTCAGCGAAAGCGACACAATGTTAAGTTATATTTACTTTGTCTATGTTGTTAATAAATTCATACAATGTGCTATGCGAATAACGTAGATCAAATCACAATGTACTTCACTTCCAACCTAGGAATCTAGGAAGTGTGTCATCCCCGTTGTGTGTGTGAAACTAAGAAAAGTATGTAGTCAAACACAACTTAATCACTGAGGTGTATTTAATGACGGTGATGGAAACAACTACATGTTTCGGCCTGTATTGGCCATCATCAAGTTGTCTAGGGAACTTGATGATGACCAATACAGGCCGAAACATGTAGTTGTTTCTATCACCGTCATTAAATACACCTCAGTGATTAAGTTGTGTTTGACTACATACCTTTTCCTAGTTTCACTTCCAACCATTGAATTCATTTCATTTACGTCATACAAAGGTACATTTCATATTTTCTTTCAATTTAGATTGACATAGACATGTTCTATATTATTTATTTATTTATTTATTTTTGGTAGGCGCTATCCCGTTGTGTTAAACAATATGATAAAATAATTTACTCAGTCAAACACAACACATATATAGTCATTAATACATTGTTGGCAACACGTTTCATTAGAACTGAAACATATTACCAACAATGTATTAATGAATATATATGTGTTGTGTTTGAATAAATTACTGTATTGTATTATTTAATTTATAATAACTGTACATACATATTTTAATGCCTTGATGATCTGTTAGATTCTGCAGAACTTCAGAAGACTTCACAGAGGTGTGGAAGGGGGAGTGTTAACCTTCCTGTAGTACTTCAACATATACACGAAGCAAGCAGGTGGTCACTGCGCAGACAACATTAGGAAGTGTTTTTCTTTTTCTTTTTTTTTTTCAGAACTTCTTCTTACGGCATATCCATGAATATCTTGGTCAATCCAATTACTGCCGGTAGCACTGTGATACTAACAACGCTAATCAAGCCTGCCTTGAAATAAAAAGAGTCCAGTCAGGGGCCCGAGGACAGCAGGACATGACAAGGTAGCAGGAGGGAAGGAGTCGGCGGAAAAATAGTGTGAACCAGTAGCGTGCGAGTGACGCCTAAAACAAACGACATGGCAGCGGAGTGCGTCTAAGGAGCTGCTATTTGCAACGTCGATGTTAAGAAGGAGAGTAAGGTTATAAGGCTACCTATGACCCTACCTAATTGGATTGGACCCAGTCTCTTAACGTCACGGACCGAAGAAATTATTGGTCCATTCTTTCGTATATGGCCAACAGAGAAGGGATGCTGAAAACAACCCCATTTTCACAATGTGTCCACGTCAATTCTGCCCCAACATAGAAATAATGGTAAGAAACGAAGAAGAAGAAACTAGGAAAGAGAAATGGACGGCAGAATAAAACAAATGTAATGCAGTAAGTGGAACTGAATTCAGCCAAACGGCGTACAGAAGGAAAAGTGGATCTGGCGAGGCCTGACGAACATGAAACGGAGAGAAAATGGGAATTCAATAAGAATCAACTTCTGCTTGTATCCGTAAAGCTTCACTGAAGCTATCCACTGCCCTTGACTACAACGCCCAACAGATTTCCTACACCTTCGTCACTTGTTTACGAGATTGTAAAAGCCATGTTCTTGACCAGCGAAGGCTGTGAAAATCCTTTAAGAAAGAACATCCACACGGAACACGTTGGACTATAAAACTGGTGGTGATTTTGTTATTCGTTGTGGATCGCAGATGGACATGAATTACGTACATACAAATACATACGTACATACA
>Ga0123352_10012069_pt1 | contig 13643 bp, 13 predicted proteins | sample TergutLab28metaG_FD_89700 | JGI IMG/M metagenome (GOLD analysis project Ga0123352, IMG submission 89700) | Labiotermes labralis P1 segment gut microbial communities from Petit-Saut dam, French Guiana - Lab288 P1 | ecosystem: Host-associated > Arthropoda: Insects > Digestive system > Gut ...
TATATCATCAAATTTTCTATATATAAGCTTTTTTTTTGTCTTTTAGGGGTGCATTTTGCTTTCCTTATCCAGTTTTCCTTCTGTTCGGAGTTCATAAAGCAAGTACAGAGGAAAAGTTGGTGTGATTTTGCTAAGAGTAATTTTTATGGTTGCATGTTATCATAACCATATTACAGTTACAGTTTTCTGTGTGAGTATGATAATTATGAAGCCTAACTTCTCGTCGTGTTATAATCAGGATGTTGGCAAAGTCCGCCAGAGTACGAAGTAACTACCAGGACCAGCCCTGCACTTGTGGGTGCCCCGGGCAAGTAAATAATTTGGCGCCCATTCAAACCAATAATCTTTAAACTTTTTCGGCCTAGGGCAGGACTAGCGAGCCTGTGTGAGTGCACATACCCAAATTTCGGATAATTTTCGAAAGTTCTTTGGCGTGTGGAATCATGAGTTCACTAGCACCCAATATGCTAGTTACGTCTTAGCTCCCCTATAGGATGGCAACCCGATCAGCTGTCAGGCTGCACCTGTTAGTCCAGCCGTGGATACTGTTAATAAATTTGTTATAGAATATCGCTTTGTGTTATGTATATTTGTAAAATGTATGATGTGCAGTTAACACTAATGTTGTGCAGTTTTATTTTGTATCTGCAGCTACATTTCCCGATTGTATGTCAAGTCCACTTCAAACCTGTGTACAGGACTCATAAAGAGAAAACAGTGTGCATTATATGCCTATCTGTAAAGATCGATGTCTCGAACCTTTCTTCAGGTTGTAGTGGTGTGTAATACGGCTAAAGTAACTGCTATCAGTGATGCCTGCTGTATTGGAACAGAATAAATACACAAATACAATCATTGGACTTTTATGCATGTGGATTGATCCTTAACGCACCGCCTTATAATGTAAAAAAGAAATGTACATCACTGAAGTGCGACTGTCTCATTTAATGTTTTATGTTTACAGAAGAAACCCTTGTACATGTTGCCATCCTTGGGATGTGGACTCATCTGTATCACCTTTTTCCTGATGTTAGGCACAGTTAAATGCATATGGATCGTAACTGCTGCTGAAGAACATGGACTGTTCTACGTCGCCTATTTTGTATTTTTAAATGGTAAGGAATTAGGCCGCATTTTGTAAGCCTCATAACGTGAAAATTTTTGTTGAGACACATTGGCAGTGGATGTGTGAATAAAAGTAATTAGAGATGTATTAATAGTCTTATATGTTAACCAGTGTAATATTTTAAATTTTATATTCCAAATCGCATGATTAATTTTTTTTTTTTCATTTTTCTTAACTTTTCTTTCGGCTTTCGAAATCTTCGCTTGGATTGTTGGCTACAGCTACTACTGACAATTGACAGAGAGTATAGAGAGTGGTTAATTACACTTACCATACTCAGAGTGAAAAGGAGACTGTTCAAAATTCAGTTGATCCTACATGGTGCAGATGATTGTTCTCTGATAACTGAATGCTTTTCTGACACACACGATTTACTTGGTACCGGTATTAAATTTGGTAGCCCTTATTACTAAGTGTAGATGAGAAAATAAATTGTGAGGATTGTTCAAATACAGGCCATTCACGGCACTGCAAGTAGCATGCAGTGATGATGTAGCTACTCAGGGAAGTCACTGTGGAGGAGGTCAGACTGTTGGTGTGGCAATGAAATGGCATGCTTGCTTCAGCGCCCATGAGAACCCTTTTAATGGCCTGTGCTCTTTTCTCATAACATTTCTCTGAAATAATTCTGTTTGAACAAACCTCAAATGATCTGTGCTGGAATAGCATTCACATTTATTTCTGCTGTCAGTTGTTGCATCTTATTTGTGGCTGATCAAATATAGTTCCTATCAGAAGCAGGTAGAGTTAGAGAGCCAACAGAGGGCCCTACAAGACAAGGTCCCTTCTGTAAATCCAGCAGCCCATCAACAAGAACTCACATTAAGTTCTGAGAATTGCCTCATCAGACTTCGCAAATTGCCAAACAAAGGGATGTCAATATGAAACTGATATTTTACGTGGAAAATGTGCTTCGAGTTTTGTTTTAAGAGAGGAATTATATTTGGCAGATAGGACTCTGATAAATACATGTACTATGTAAGTCGGAAGGGTACTCGCTTCCTCAACCAGGTGGGAGATTCATTAGGTGGCATTGTTTGTGTGAAATGTTCGCAACTGTCAACTTACACATCATCATATAGAAGAGTGCAATTGTATAATAATGAGCTGTGTAATAAATTGCGTTGTGGAACGTGAAGGTCCATGACTGTCAGAACAGAACCACCATTCGATCCTGATCCTTTCCTCAACCAGTTAAGTCTAGCACATACCTACACAATTTACGTAAAATCAGTTTTCATTAGTTGTGTGCCTCTAACTGTCAAAAAATTACTATGTGCATGTCATGTTGTTGTACAGTATATGGCAACACTCAACATCATTACGTCATGGGTGTTTGCATATAGAAAATAAATTACTTGGACATATAAATTGGAAAATAAAAATATGACTTTTATTCAATATGTCTGTAACATAATAAATATTGTTCTATTCTATTCATGTAAGCAAAGTTTGTTGCAATACAGATTTTACCAATGGCAAAGATACATACTGGAAAAACAGTTTCTCTCTTTGTGACAGTATTTGTTTTTGGAAAGTATTTTACATCTGTTCAGTGACAACCATTATTGTATTCAGAATAATAATAATAATAATAACCATCCAGAATATAAGCAGTGGATGTTCTGTAAAACTAATTCACATTGCCACAAGGAAGCCATAAGCTGTTCCTGTGTGCCAGGGTACAGACATGTACAGATAGTGATACATTTAAAATATTTACACTCATTTATGCTGTACAGATATACTAATACACATAACAGTACAGTAAATAAAAACCAGGCACTGCTTGATTAAACAGCATCAAAGTCCAGTTTGGCTCCCATTCTTCGGAGTGCGATGATTGTATTGACTGCTTTGATCCATCGCTTCTTGATGACATAGCGTTTCAGCTTTACTTTGCTGAGTGTTGTATCAACAGCCGTCTCACTCAGCCACCTGTGTCTCAGGCACTGGTTTGCATTCAGCCGTGCTCTGGGAAGAATAGTGGAAACACACATAACCCACCTGCTTGTAAATGTGTGTGTGTTCTGATAATCTAAGTTTGCCATTCGTTTATCTTAGTTATACTCCAAATCGAGAAGGTAAAACTGAATGCTTTTTCTCAATGGTCCGAGATGACTGAAAGTATGTGGCTAAGGAGGTCATGCTTTGTTGACCCAAAGATTCTTCTTCTGACCAGTCCATGGAGATTGCTTTGCGACAGGTCTCTATTGGACCACATGTTAATGTTTGCTTTTCATCCCACTTGTCCAACAGGTGAAGGAGGAGATCTTTAGTGATGTCAGCACCAGAATGTTTAGAACTGGCTGCTTCAGGGGAATGCTCAGGTGACAATGCAGCTGAATGGCTAGAGGAGGCAGTGGATGGGAAAGTGTCAGATGAGTTCCGAGATGAGCATGGAGATATTCCAGTACTGTTTGCAGCCACGAATGAAGTGAAATTGGTAGGAGGTACTGGTGTGCCAAGAGGAACATCTCGATTTAGATTTGAGAAGCGGAACTTTGGTCGTTTCACTCCCAGTAATCCCTCATCCTGCATACAGTCTCTTCTGTTAGGTACTGATGGTGTTGAGCGTAATGTTCCAATGAAGGTGGTTGAGTGTATGGGGCCGTGGTGCATGCTTGGAATTGCAGGAGCAGGAGAGGATGTGTGGCTGCCACCATCAATGTTATTATTATCGAGATCTGAGGGACCATGTAAGGATGCCATTTGGAACAGTTTGTCTGAGAGTTTACGAATCTCATCTGCAAGATTGACCCTGGCAGCCATGTCACCATTTTTCCTCAAGATGCATGAACTGTCTGATGCCCGACGCTCAAATGATTGGAGCCTTTCCAGATGATATTTTGGCAGAGGAGGCTGCTTGTGTTCGCATGTGTAGTGGAGGAGGTTTCCTGTCTGTTCAGGAGATTTTCCCAGGAGGTCATGCTCTAAGATGGAATCAGGAGAGGTAGAGATTGAGACAGACAAGGAGCTGCAAGGTGAGGGAGACAGACCTCCTAGAGAGTTCTGGGATGGAACTGTCTCAATGTCTTGTGACATAAAAAGACAGGGAGAGATTGTTTGGCAAGACTTATCAAACAAGTATGGACTGTTTGGGTGCTCATTCCATCGCTCCACAAAAAAGCGTAAATTATCTTTAGCAGTGTCGAGTTCTTCTGCAATGGGCGGTGATGGTTTGGGTTTTCTCCTCAGCCAAGTATGTGCCAGACACTGGGTAGCAGACATTCGTCGCCTGTAAGGGAAGGCAGACAAAGACCCAGAGGTAAGAACAAACTGATGCCACCAATCACACTATAGCCAAACCACTTCCAGCAGATAAAGGGAAGAAGTAAAAGGCTAAATATGCCAATAAAATATATCTTCTGTCATGCAAATGTAAAAAACTGTGACACTACTAATTACATTATTTTAGTGTCCTGTGGAGATGTGTCAGTTCTACTCTTTTATGCCCTTGGTCGATGTCTTTGAACAATGTCAAGAGGACTGTACATGGACTGCAATGAAATATATATTTGGTAGGATATTAAAACAAGGAGGTAATATGTACATAAACACTGATATTGTGAAACAATTTGTGCCAGAAACCCAAAGATGCATGACTGCCAACATTTTCTGAGTGGCAAAATCATTCATAATTTGAAACCAACAAATAAATGAAATGTTTGCATACCATGAAGATATCTGAGAAAGGGAATATAACACAAAAATCAGTGTGTGATGTATGTTGATAATGTCCAGTTTGAATCACTGTCAAAGTACTGGCTATTAGTGCAGTTTACTGTGGTTTTCCTTATCTCCTTCAGGTGAATTCTGAGATGAAGTCTTGAGACAGGCCTCAAATACTTCATTCCTTTTTCTTTCTGGTTCACCATGTACAATCTTAAGTCTCATTTAGTGTCACATAACCACTGCTGTTTATGGAGGGTTATTAAACAGGCATAAACAGATCAATAAAAAATGATGTATATATAAAAGATTTCTAGTGTACATCATGCAACAGGAACTAAGAGATTTTTTCCGTTCTATGAGTGGTGAATTGTTAGTAGAAACTTGAGACCAGAGGGATGCAGTTATTAACATTACTCACACCTTTATTACAATAATCATGCACAGTTAGAACTACATAATGAACAAAAACATGGGCCTTTGTCATACCTTCAACATTTATCTATTAATCTAATCACTGTGAACATATATGTATGCTACTTACATACAGGAACACTTACTTGCTGTTTAAATATTTATCATGCTCTCCAGCTGTTTCAAGATATTAAGCATCATATAAGACAGAAATGGTTAGTCAACTTAGCAATATTCTACAGTTCTCTTGGTTATTCATACAATGCTACTGGTTATTCATTTAGAAAATTCCATGCTAGTGTGCTGAACTAAATGCTGCTTTGTGAGTAATTGTGTACAGCAGTACCTCAGTTTATGAGGTGAAAATGAAGTTAATTCCCCATTGCCACCCACATTATAAATTATAATTGATTCCAGAGGTCAAAATTTGTCGACAAAGATACAAAACTACCCGCAATATAACACAGCACAGTATGTAAATACAAAAAATAGGACTAATGGTCAACTAATACATTTAAATAACATTCTGAACCATTAACCTATGCATAAACAATAGTTACATCATTGCAGTTGTATGGAAAATCATAAAAATTGGGTATCATCCTTATTATAAATATGATACATAAAAATTTAAGATGTCATGGATGCAGAATGATCAACACTCTGAAAAGCAAGTTTCACAACAAAGCTCTGAGAATAATGAGGGACATTGCAATGCTGCTGCTTCTGTGTAAACTGCGCAGATTTACTGCAACAGTCTGTGCCTTGTAGAAGATGCATTAGAAGCAATGATGGCTTTTCAGTAGGAAGGAACTTATGCCAGTAAAAACTGGCTCACAATTTGGAAAACAGGTATTAATTTGTGCCATGTGTGTAAGCAAAATCTCATAAGCTGATATTTTCGTATACTGAGGGATTATTGTGCTATGTATACGTGTGTGTGTGTATTAGGCAAATAAACTATATGTACATGCTGTGTAAACAAAAGTTTTTCACTACAGAAAAGTTACACATGTCTTTGCACAACATCCCTTTTGCAGTAATCATATTTTTCAAGAACAGTTCACTGCACAGGAAAGGACAAACATAATTTTCATGCTTAAGTTCTATAAATATTGTCTGACAAACACATTTTTTAGTTGATTTTTGTTTAATTTATTTGGACCTGCAAGTAAAGTATGTTTCTTATTTAAGCAAATAATCCAGAAGTGTAATACCAGATATCTGTAAAGTTTTATAAATATTTCCTGTATAAACATAAAAATCAGTCAATGAAGAGCAGTGATTGGTTAGACAATGCAGGAATTTCTGACCTCATGCTGTATTGCAATTATATATAATAATGCTTGAAAGTAAAACCATATTCCAAGAAAACTGGGTAAGTTAACTGAGCCAGCAGTTCACCAGTGTGTTAAACAATATGTTGAATATAAGCACATGTAGTTGTCAGTTCAGTTCTTTTCTGATATAACCTTCATTCAGTCAATTCTTAAAAACCATATATTAGAAAGTGTATAAATTACCAGTGCCAGTACTGTAATTATACACATACATGAACGAATCTATTTTTATTAATGCAGAGAATGTAAAGTGGTCACGAAAACTTCCCATGCAGGAAGCTTTACATTCACTGGTGATTTTAAAAAGGTGATTTTCAAAATTTTGTATGTTTCTGTGCTCTTACTGAGTGATCATAAATATAATTTATAATATAATAATGAATTTAAAAAATTACTGTTCAGTCTGGCACTAAACAGACTAAATACATGTAGTAATATGCTGGTGGTCCAGACCACCACTGTGGCCCACTCAGACTCCTACTAATTGGGTACCAGAGTTCTTTCTCGAGGGTAAAGTTGTTGGAATGTGACGTCTAGCATTCACCTTCATCTAGTGCCAAGGTGAGTGGACCATGTATATGATGTGATGAAACTTTTAAAATATATTATGCACATTTTACCTGTTTTTGCCCTCTTATGTCTTATGACTGATATTTGTCACCTTATTAATATACTTTATACATACATGGTGTACAGTATTCAGTTGTTCAGAAATAGATCACTGTATCCAAGGAGAATGTGATCACTGTTGCTAATTTTTTACTGGAATACTTTTCAGTTCAATGAATATGTAATGACACTAATATAAATAATATAAATTCTTGTCCTTATGCCAGATGGCAGCCTTCAATGTTTGAAATAGTCCAAAAATGACCTCAAGACTAGTATTTTAAGAAAGGATCTGACTGTGAGGTTTAATCTTGTCCACTTCATGCAGGAAGTGCAGCATGCTATAAAATTTGAGAAGGTTTATGTTAAAAACTTCCGAAGAGAATTAAGAAGAATATATGAAATTAAAATACAACTTCTGCTGTGACACTAGGGTACATTTGTGAAATCTTTTTGTACAGCAGGAAGGAAGTTTTTTTCCAACCACTGTTGTTATGTTTACACAGCTTGTACTTAATTCTGTTAGATAAATATTATAAATAGCAAAAGAAGAACAACATACTCTTTGTCTTTCACAAGCAACTTCTGGATAAAATCCTTGGCATCATCTGAGATTTCATTGAAAACTTCATCATCAAAATCATATTTGGCTATTGTTACATTTGCCATTGTTTCAATATCTGTTGCTCCCATGAATGGTGACAATCCAGATAGCCTGCAAGAAACACAGACATGCAGTCATTACCACTGAATTGTTTACATATGAGATACAGCTCTGAAACCAGAATGTAAGCCTACACAAAAAGTATAGACTACTCACATGTCAAGAAGGACAGTTGAATTATGATGCGGTATGTTACTGACAGTACATAGTGATAAGAGTCTCTTCACTAAAGCAGGGATGAGTTATATTTTTTTAATGGTGACAAATTTAATTAACAACAAAACAGATCAATAAAATACAGTCTCATACACTGCGTATTCATTTCTTTTCTTCCTACAGTAATTCTTATGGTCTGTGTTTTCCATATACATGCATCTGGGCGAACAAATGAACACAGCATATGCATAATCATTTTTATATTCAGCATGAAAAAAAAAAAGCATAGTTCCAGTAAATAGAGACTCTACAAGTTCTAACGTAATGTAAGGAAAAATGAGAAATATCATATGTCTCAAAATTCCTTGTCTATAAATACTATTGCCTTCCATTTACAGATCATTTCAGTGTTTCATTGGCTTTGTGCACTGTGCATTGTGATCACAGAAACTTGAGAATAAAAAAGAGAGTCTAGGAAGTGTGTCATCCCCGTTGTGTGTGTGAAACTTGGAAATTGTATATAGTCAAACACAACTGTGTCGCATAGGTGTATTTAATGGCTAAATGGGCAACTACATGTTTCGGCCTGTACTGGCCATCTTCAGGTTGTCTTAAGAGAACTGGCATAGAATCTTACTATATGCATTACATGTGCACACGCCTGAAATTGAGAAAAATTAAATGGGGTTTATACTGCATGACATTGTTCTGACTTCATGGAAAATGCAGTTGTGACACAGACAAATGTCTGAACAAGCGCCAATCATACAGGGCAAGCACATGTACAATATGAGGTTTTGTATTTGTATTTACTTGTATCCATGTTGTCACATCTAGTAAAATGGGACTTGTCCAAATTCATACAAATATAATACATTCCAACTATTAATAATAAATATAAAGTTGATACACTAAACTATTACCACAAAACAAAGGTAAATTTCACTAAACTATTATAGCAGAACAAAGGTAGAATATGTACACAAGTGCAGTTTGTTATTATTGTACCCACACAGTGTGCAATACTAATTCCCTCAAAGTACAAAACTTCTTCAATTGTATAAAATGAATCATGTAAGAGAAAAGTTTTCACTTCTCTGTTAAAACCTTTAAAAGTGTCAAATTATTTGATTTTTATTGGTAATTTATTAAATAATTTAATGCCCATGTCTGTCACACTTCTCTGATATAAGATGGTACTGCAGTAGCATGTGTGTAAATCAAATTTATTTCTTGTATTTTGACCATGTATTCCAAAGTTTTGTTTTAAATACCCTTGATTCTTTTTTATAAAGCACATCACCTCCAAAATAAACAGTGAGGCCTGTGTTAGTATTTGAAGTTTCCTAAATATATGACTACAAGATTCACATTTATGTACACCAGTAATTAATCAAACTTTATAGTGATTTTACTGTTTGTAAACATCACTGCACTTTGATATACAAATACTCATGATTTAATTTGTTTCATGTTCAGTTCTCCTTTTGGTTCAGTCATTTATCATGTCTGATAAGTATGTTTAGGAGATGCCTAAATATAAAAAAACAAAACTACATTTGAAGGAAGACTGGGAAAGCTGAAAATGTACTTAAAGACAGATGGAAAATGTGTATGTACTGTGAACTACAAGCTAAGTACAAAGTATTGGAATGATTTCACTGACATAAATTGTAATTATAGTGTTGCTAATTTTGTTAAGGAAGAATATTTTAAATTTGATGTAGATGTGAGGAACTCGAGTTACATGAGTAGTTATTACCACAAAATGAAAGACATCATATTTATATTTGTAGTGGTGGGACACATTTATGTGTCATCTTTAAGAAATGCTTTGTTAAATAATAAGATAAGTTACAACAGCTTAGTCAGTAGTGATCATCTGCATACTGGATGGTAGGAGATGAATACCTTACTTTTTTGTCACAATGTTCAGTTCACCTCTGGGGCCTATAAAGTTTCCTATTGAATGCAAAGCTTTACCTCCATATCATGTATACTTTTGAGACTTGGAGCTTGCACATGGGGACACATCTACCTAAATTAGAAGCTCCAACAATGTGGTATTTAATGAGGGCAGTTTATGAATACACAAGCAAAATGTTACAATAAATTATTATTGCAAATTTGAAGTATTACATTATTTCACATGGAATTAAACAAAGTGTAGTAAAAGGAGGGCATGGCTGAGTTGCATACATGTACATGCATGTGTGAACACATAAACACACATATTACGCTACACTGCCACTTATTACTATTGTACATACAGACATACAGAAGCATTGTTAAGGCAGTCAAGGCCAAAATCAGAATGTAGAACCAATGAAAGATACCAGATGAATATGTTTAGGCAGATCTCACTGCAAACTGTTTTAATGATTTTGGGCTCTGCAAGGTGCTTGCAATGCAAAACGAACCGCATTTTTGCATTTTTACAGAATAGATTAATTGGCATTAAAGGGCAGCACTGGAACTGAATGGTAGCAAGCATTAGTACAGTTTAATTTACTCTTAACAGAATGGGACGGTATGGACAAGTAGCAGGCCCTTCTAACATGGGAATGAACTTTAGGGTTCCATACAATGCAAGGAACTTCGTAATACATGTTCATTCCCAAACAAATTAGCACAGTCTGCCTCTGCTGACCAGATCCTCCTACATGATTCTGACCTATGACCCCACACACTACCAACTCTATAAAAACCCTCAGAAGGTGTTACACATCCTTTACTTATGACTTGTATTATGAAAACATTGTTACTTACTTCATTTCATGAAGTCACACCTGTTTGGAAATGCAGAGGCACTTAATTAATATATTAGGTACTTGACAGAATTTCAGAGTGAGGTGATAAAGATGTGTAGAAAGTGGTATTAAAAAATAGGTACATATTAAATAAAAGTACCTGCAAATATAATAAAATTTACAGTTACATTTGGTTTGGCTAAGGCATAAAGGTTTTCTCTGAGAACCAGGTATTGTTGAGCACTCCCTTACCCTCACACATACCAAAGTACCTACACCCCCTGCATCGATATTTATTAATTCTTATTACTGAAAACTGTACTTACAGCACATAACAGATAACTCCAACTGACCACATGTCTGTTCCAAATGATATTTGGTCAAAGTTAACAATCTCAGGTGCCACAAATTCAGGAGTTCCAAATAATACTTGTAATTTCTTTTGTGGATCATACTTTCTTGCCAAGCCAAAATCAATGATTTTAATTCTGTTCCCTGTTCTTGTCAGGCATAGTATATTCTCAGGCTGAAAATTAAGTAAACAGATTTTACCTGTAGGCCCTTATAAATGTCAATAAAGTATCTGTATATTGTTGTACATAACTTTGTTTGCATTTCATTTGCATGGCTAATATTCATGAAATAATTGTTAAAACTAAGAAGTCATTGTGAAGAAGTAGTGTCGATACAGTCAGTTTTATAATTTACTATGAATATCTTAAAGGGACTACCCAATTCACACAGTAGCACTGTGGACCTAGGTTGGGCAAGTATTTCAGATGTGGAACAAACTGTGCATAGGTGTACCACAGAAAGTCATCCTGCTAATGGTATTACTTATTCTATGGAACTGGTTGAAACTATTGAGGATGTGATTTACAGCAAATATTAGTATCACCTGCCATTGGCGCTACACAGTTTTAAGATTCTGAAGGGCTGGACCTTGTATGCATCAATCCTGCCCATACCACTGTAACAGCACTGGTTGTAATGATTTACCACGTGAATCTCATGCATGAGGTTACAGTAATTTCAAAGTATTAATTGCAAACATCATGACACAAGAATTGTAATCTACAAATTATTGTAATCCAAAATTTACAAACAAGAAAAGCTCAAATCAGCTTTCTGTGGTACAGTCATGGTTTTAATTTTCATTTTCCTTATAAATTACCTTACTATTTTGTGTTTTTTGAAAATCTATCACCACACAAAATTACTGTATTCTACACTGCATACTGACCATGTTTTACAGTAAAGTTGCTTTTGTGTTAAAAGTTTGCATGGCCACCATATTGGTGTTGTTGACAGCTACTGATATTTGGGGTCCAAGAAGAGCATGCAAGTGACACAGTATATTGCATGAAACTTGGTTATGTAGTGTCTGTAATATTGCTGCCCATAACTGAATCAGAGGTGAATGACTTGTTTGAGATTCACATATGAATCAATAACAAGATGAAAACAAAATATTGATAAGATAATGTCATTATTCGCTATAAGTTGGTGATATAAACAATGAAGACCTTATCAAATATTGATACATTATATTTACAGGTTCATCAATCCTTCCATTACAGATACAGTGTCAGCCTGTTTCTATAATCTTGTTCAGTCTTAATTCTAATCTCTGTACTCAGAACAGTGTTGATAAACTCTTTCCTTTACTCTCGAAAATTGACTTGGATTTGCAAATTTGTGCAAAACTTTATGGCGAAAGTAATTATTAACCAATATATGTACAGGGTTATTTGAAATGATTGTCGGGGTTTTAACGACTTGTCATACACAATACACTTGAGATAGGAGTATATGTATTTACTTTATTTAATAGAACATACCTTACAGGTGCTATATATGTTCTATTAAATAAAAAAAATACATATACTCCTATCTCAAGTGTATTGTGTATGACAAGTCGTTAAAACCCCGACAATCATTTTGAATAACCATGTATATAAATTGACACAAGGATTTAGCTTATTTACCTCGAGAGAACTGAGATATAAATACAAATTTTTGGCGATACTTAGAAAGAACTGGGGAAGGACAGTGATTAATAACAACTGTAGGTTTAGTGCTGTCAGTCTTGTCCTGTGTAACTCATCTGCTGATCAATAATCATACATTTTATTATTACTGTTCTGGTTTCACCTTTATAGCCCTGACCTGGGCAACTGGATGGGAGGAAGATAGAGAAATTGTGGTTTAATGGGAGGAATTAACAGAACGTCAGATGCCATTGGACATGGTAAAATATTTTATTAAAAGGGATCTACTCAGTTGCTCATATATGTAAATCTGCCTATATTAACTTATTATTTTATGGCTACTTGTTGGATATTTGCTGTGTTTAATAGGCATGTGACTGTGTAAAATACTGTGTAGTAAAAATTCCTTACAGGGCCAGGAAGTGAAGCCCTAAATAATAAATAGATATCTATAGAAAACAGATGTGTGACACAGTTCTGTGAGATTTGAGGTTCCCATTGCAGCACCTTTCTTCAAAACCTCGATAGTTTCTATCAGACTACAAGGCATCACATCCCTGAATATGGGCTAACTATACATGCATATTTATGTCCCAGTCATTTTCATATAACACTGTACATCTATTAAAAAGATAAAGCAGTCCCGTTACAGGCCTGGAGTGGCCCAGAGGGTTCCAGGAAGTTACGGTTTGCAGATTTCATGACAACGGCACAGGATAGTGGTAAGGTTGTCAGCCTTACGCACCAGTCACCTTTACCCCCAGTAAATGCTCCTGGTAGTCATTTCTGTTACAGGCTGTCGACCCCAGGGCCATAGTGCGATCGGAAGGATTTTATGTCAATGAAAAATTCCAATGACACCAGCTGGGATCGAACCAGCGACCTTCTGATTTGTAGCACAGCACCTTAACCACTGTGCCA
>Ga0123352_10012071_pt1 | contig 13642 bp, 12 predicted proteins | sample TergutLab28metaG_FD_89700 | JGI IMG/M metagenome (GOLD analysis project Ga0123352, IMG submission 89700) | Labiotermes labralis P1 segment gut microbial communities from Petit-Saut dam, French Guiana - Lab288 P1 | ecosystem: Host-associated > Arthropoda: Insects > Digestive system > Gut ...
GTGTAAGGCAACACAATTTAAAACTTTTGACAGAATGTTGTTTAAAAATATTTTTTTGTTAATGTTTTTTGGGGGGGGGGGGGGGGGCTGCAGCCTAGCAGCCCCCCCTCCCACCCTCCAAGTGCAAGCCTATATGCAACATTCGTGGTTCGTCTCCTACGCCTGTCCAGTTTCAACTTCCTAATGTGCATCATGCCACAATTTTATGTAAAATTAATGTACACACCACACATGTGACAGCTTTGCGATGACCTACGAAGTCCTTATCCTGACGCCAACCCTCACGCTCCACAATTTGTGCTGTAGGGCCACCTCCATTCATAGCATGTGCAGAAACCAGATACTGGCCATCTGGAGACCAACTCAGTCGAAGAACATGGGTTGTACCTCCACACTGAAAGCAATTACACAATCTCTTTTTTGTCCAAACCAATGGAATGCGAAAGAAACATTAATAATGAAAAGCAATCATAATTCAAATTAGGTGTCATTTCAGAGGCATATTACATAGGAGTACCTGTCACTTCAGAGGCATATTACATAGGAGTGCCTGTCAATTCAGAGGCATATTCTATACAGGTACCTGCTAATTCAGAGGCATATTACACCTCACTTATAATTTATCAACCATAAAAGCTATCCCATGACAGGCTTAGACAGACCCTTAGGGCTCCAGGAGGCTGCAGCTCCCAGAATTTCTAGACAATCAGGACATAAAAACCTGCGCACTTGCCACCTTTAGCCACAAGAGATATCCCTAGTACTTATTTCTGTTAGAGGCTGAATCAACTCCTGGGCCATTTGGAGGCTGGAAGGATTAAGGCAGTGTAAAAACCCGGTGATCCCTTCAGGAATCGAACTTGCAACCTTCCAGCTTGTAGCGCAGTGCCTCAACCAAATGAGCCACCACATACCCCAATTTATCAATTATACATACATATAAAACACAGGAGGGGGAAAAAAAAAAAGATTTGCCCTTTAACTTCCTTATCAAGAGCTGTAAAACTGGAATGACAGCATCAAACAGAACCACACCAAAAAAAGAGATGGAGAAACACAAAAGCTCACAAACACCTGCATACAAGACAAGCAAAGTTTTATAAATTACAGAAAACTGAAACTAAAATGTGTTTGGATAGTTTGCAAGCAACGGTCCATACATTGATAATTAATTGGGAATACACTCAACGCAAAATGGTAAAAAATGTGAAAACCATGTGAAGAACATTAAGATACCATGAGTCCATATACAAAGCATATTTAGGTCAAAAGGTAAAACACCTGCAAAATGGCTGTAATCCGCAGTTCGTTTCAACATCTTGCTCACAATCAGTTCATAATGCAAATTGTCTGCATATCGGCTAACTCAGAAACATGTAAAAATAATTTATATTATGACCAATCTTTAAAACAAGGCACATCAGATGAGTGATATCATATTAAAATAACTAATACAATATCAGATAATGTAACTTACGTTACACAAACCTGCTGATGTCACCCCAAATCCATTTCTTCCTACCAACCAAACTTCTCCCAATAATAATAAACCCCTTATAAATGATAAAATCAGAAGCATACAATTTCAACCATCATTAACAATACAGTAACTTAAAAGTGATTTAAGCACCTGGCCTCCAGCTGAGATACTGACGGATTTAAATTTACCAGAAACAAGTAACACAAAAATATGCCAAGGAAAGGCACATAATTTCCACTGATGAAGAAAGAACACTTATCACGGCAATTATCCGCAACAGGAAAATAAAATGTCATTAACTCACTCTCCGAAGACCTGACAGCAAAATCAGCAATATGGGACATCAGTAACTAAAGTGCATCAATAACTACATACTTGGGCAATGAATACCTTTCCAGTAATCTTTATTTTGTGAACTATACAGATTTCTTTGCATCAGGTGGGATCTCTGTCTTACAGACCAAACACCACTCTATTATCACTGGACTGCATGAACGATTTGAAAAAAGTTCAAGCCAACATGTAATTTCTGGTGGAGCTAAATTACAGCTTTACAAAAATTTGTGCAGAAGTTAGATGTAGAAACAGTGAAAGAACTGATAAACAAATGCATAAGGTGTGACAGAAATAGTAACCAATCTTATAGTGTTGTATATCACCATCAGAGGGCTAACACAACACAGACAAACAGTGTTGTACCCCAGTACAGCACATTTGTTGGTTGTATTTTATTTTAACACTTCAGCAACCAAACTATTATCAAATTACTTTACCTAATGAACCCATTAATTATAAAATCCATAGCTAGACAAGAGCACAGAGATATCTGAAATGAAAGCAGAACTAACATTTGGTGTATGCAGATACAGAACTCGTGGCTGGTTGGTTACATGAACTGTAGATCACTAAGCTCAATGTGTATCAAATACATTAAAAGTCTGATCTTACATGTGGGCATTAGAATGATATGACATCACTTCTTTAAACTACAGACGGTCAACCTAAACTCAAATGCATGTTTGTCATCACATGATTAGCATCACACAACATCCTAATATAATTCAGCATTCCATTCTAACATGGCTGGCTGTGACCCATGAATTACTGTAAGGTTCAGAGTACTTAACTGTGTTTAATAGCCCCAGTTTCATTGTGCTTTGAAGTAAGACATAACAATGTGTTATAAGACATACCTCTTCAAATGGCTCACTTATGACAGCATCTTGCTGCCAGTCTGCTGTCCGCCATATCCTGAGTGTCTTGTCATCAGACTGTGATGCTACATATTTCCCCACAGGATCCCATGCCACACCTTTTACAAGACCTGAATGCCCCTTTAGAACTGCAACCATTTCTGCAAATAAATACTCTATTTCAACAAAGTAATGGCAGCAGGAACAATATACAGTACAAATCACACAAAGACTCAGCCATTAAACTCTTCATTTAAACATTCAGAATACAAATAAATAAGTTACTACACCTGACTATGTTTGGCCTCTAGTTGATTCAGCAACATTGCATATATATGCATCCCAGATTTCCAGACAATCAGCATATGAGGGTGTTAAGGCTGTCAACCCTATGCACTGGCCTCCTTTACCCCCAGGAAATATTCCTGGTACACATATCTGTTACAGGTTAAGTGGACCCCAGGGCCATTGTGCAGCTAGAAGTATTAAGTCAAAGAAAAATTCCAAAGACATCATCAGGAATCAAACCAATGAACTTCTGGCTTGTAGCACAATACCTCAACCAACTGCACCACCGCATGCCCCCACATCCCATAACAGAGGGGTCCACAATTCCCATGTGTCAGGTCACCATGGCAACTAAATGTTGTGCAGTGGCACCTAATATCCTGCAGGTTCTCAGCATGGAACTTACTTCATATAACCCTTCTAGCTCCTAGAATTCTGAGGTGGCTCCTGGAGCTGTGGAAAATGTGTACACCCCTGCTATAACATGCAACTATTTTAAACGTTTCACTCAACAATGAAAGCAGTCCATAACACACTTTGTGCCCCTTTTTCACATCATGAGGAATGTGAAATAGTGAGCCAGGATGGCACAGTGTACAGTGACTTGCTACAAGCTGGACAGCACGGGGATCATATCCCCCTGGGGGCGAAATCTTCCACACCCATCCAGATCAGTGCTGGGGCCCACCCAGCCTCCTGAGCCAATGGATAAAACATCTCTTTCCTGGGAGTAAATCAGTCATGGTATGGCATTGACCACCCACCCTCAACTAGGGCTGAGGATAAAGGAAAAGTACTGCTATACCTCTACTCCTTCTGAGGGCTTTCACAGCCTATTCTAAGGTGCCCTTTACCTTTACCATTGCCATTAGAATAAACATTACCACACCTTCTCAATACTCAGTCCCAACACACTCTAATACCTAAAAATACAGCAAGAATTTCACATCTGGATTCTACGCAGATGGTGCAAACAGAAAACGACAAGTTGTGCAGAACTAAAAGTTATGACCGCATGATGTAACCAGTGAATATTAAACTTCCAGGTTTACTCCTATAGAACATAAGAATGATCAGTGATTAATTTCTAGAAAATTATTGCAATTAGGACAAAACTCCTCTGACGGGTGTCAATGAGTAGAATCTGAGTCACTTGCCACTTATTTAAGAGTTTCTGACTGAATAATCTCAAAGCAACACCCTGTTAAGTGAGGCTTTTGTGCAAAGGAACTAAGTAGGCCTACTTGAAACAAAACAGCACGGAATAGAAAGCACAAAAAGTGATTCGCCAAAAGATGTAGCATACTCTGTTCTGACATGAACAGTATAACACAGAATATAAAAATACTCTTCTTCCCTCTTGCAGTTTAAGCTGGTGAGATTTGTGCTGAAGGTTACAATGCAAAACAACATGGAATTCTTGAAAGCAAAGTGATCCCTAAAATACATTACCATACCAGTCTTCTTAAATAAGACTTTTACCAAGAAAAAGCAAAAACTTTGACAGACTTTCCCACTTTCCCATATTAAGTTTGGCACTTTTCTAGAAGAGTCACATGCATCCCTAATCTCAAAAACATCTCACAGATTAATATATTCTGACAAAGGCCAATGGTTATCTAACCTGTCTAACCAATGAACAATACATGTAATAACCAGAATAGTAAGGTTACATAACAACACATTCTGTTGATGAATGGTTCCACGACTAGCCACATAATCATTCTATCTTTATCAGAATATGCCTGACACTTACCTGATTCTTATCAATAAGGTGAAACTCACCTGGCATCTTCAGAGCATTCCACACAATTACAGTGTTGTCCACTGAGCAAGTAGCTAACCAGGCATCATGTGGAGACCAAGCCATATCAAGAACATCTCCATTATGACCTCTCAATGTAGTGGAACAGCGCCATGTTTCAACATTCACCTTACCACTACCGAACACCGTATTACCACCTATCAACAACAGCAATAACAGCAAAAATAATAATAATACAACAAAGCACACTTTAAGTCACAAAAGGGCCTGGTATTCTACCAAGCTCTACTTGGTAGGTTTCGAAAAGCAGTTCTGACTTTAATTTGGGTACAGGTAACATGCCTCCATGTTCAATACCTGACCATGCAGACCTGTGGGAAAAATAGGGGTATAATAAGACGTATTCTTAAAACATGAGCTGCAACATTCAGTTACGGCACACCTTTACTGTTCAACTGACATGTGACAACATTTGACAAACAGCTGCTTGGCTGTTTCCCCTGACTTACCACCCCTCTTTGTTCCAATCCCTCTTTCTAAACGACAGTATCAGGTCACATGGCACCACTATTTCCCTTGATCAACTGATAAAACTAAATGGGGAAGTAAATGGTCAGCTACATGACCTGGCTGTTTTACCCACAAAATTGTCCAAGAAGAAATTTTTTACCCCTGGCAATGAGAAATAGTAAAGCTGTGTCATACCCCAGAAGAATGGACACCCCAAACTCCACACTGCTCTTTGGATAACTCATAATGTGGCCTTACTGACAAGTATCTGGGCCATTTATTCTTGTGGAACATGTAATCATAGCTGATGATGGAGGTCAAACTTTCCTCCAAAACAATCATGGTAATACCAATCCATCGGATTACATGGTGTCTTAATTCAAAAATCAGAATGTGAATGTTCACTGCTATGAAAATATGAAATACTATATGCCACAGGACACGAACATGGAAATGTTAGCTGTATTTACCTTATATTCATTACTCATTTTCCTCTGCTCAAACAAAATCGCTCTTCTCACAAAATGCAATACCCTCACCTGATGCATATTTACTTATTTTCCAGATCATGACCAACTTGTCATCTCCACCAGAAGCAAGGAATTTGCCAGAAAAGCTCCATCGCACACAATTCACACAAGCTAAAGAAACAATACATTTAATTATTACACATAGCATTCTACCTGAAATATACATCACTTAGCTGTGAATTTTTTCAATTCAATATTAATTCAACTGGCGAGACATTATGGAACCAACTGAACAGTATAAGCAAAATATCATTGACAGACTATACAGACATATACTATGTGACATACGTAACATCAGGATTGATTGACGAGGTACAGGAAGATGCAAGAAAACTGGATTGTAGAAAATGGCTGGCAGCTACCCAGGATAGAGGTCACTGGCAACATAAGCTTGAGGAGGCCAAGGCCTGCCCAGGGCTGTAAGCCGATGATGATGACATATTATTCAAGACCAGTTCATCATAATCATCACCTTACACCAGTGCTTATACCTGACTGGTACAACACTACACTACACATTTCAGCTTAATGGACCATCATCAAGCCACACTCTACAGAATAAGTGCAATTCAGGGCCAATTGAACTTGCTATATTGTTGGTTTTTAGTGGTGGATCCAAATTAACACACAAAACATTAACTTATAAAAACCATTAACATTAAAACTGAAATTTGGTGGAGAAGAACAAGTCATTTATTCTTTCTATTAACACATATGTTGATCATGATAACCACATGATAACCTACATTGCTGACAAGTACTTTGGGCTGTATTATATAGGGAAGAAGGAGCAAGAGGAGAGCAAAATACTAGGCAGAAAGACAGAAGCCTCAAGAAACATCATACCCACCATCTACCGGATTTCTTTCCGTGGCTTTAGTATAGTAACAGGAACTACAAACTGGTTTTATTTTCTAAAACTCCAAAACTAATACATCATCAGTCAGTCACTAGCCACACATGACTGACATATCATCCGGAATCTTTACTTATTCATTTACAAGTTAAAAGCACTGTTGTGAATAGAGACATGCTGTAAAAAGTATACATAACAAGGTGCAAGTGTAAAAGATGCAGTGAAGTTCTGCTGCCAGAGCTCCGCTTTGTGTTCACACATAGCATTTTGACTTCATCACTGGGATAACATTCTACAGTTTTAAGTTATAATGTTTACATCAAACTTACTCACCTAAATGATTGTCCATCTGGCACAGCATTTTTGGAACATTTTCATCGTTCTCTACCTTCTCACTAACAACCGGTGCCATGTTCCATACAACAATTCTCCCGGAGTCCTCCCCTTTGACAGATAAGTAATCATAAGTTACATGCCATAAGCCACTAAATTTGGTAATCAAATAATTCCATGTATGTCACTTATTGTTTACAAAGAAAGAGAGACAGAAAAGGAGTTCCGTTCTGTAAGAACTGATTATAACCTCACCTTGACCACCCGTTGCAAATCTCGAGCCATCAGGGTGAATATCAACGGAAAATATGGGCAGATCTAAAAGTAAACAAATAGAATGCGTTCCATACGTTCAAAAACACACTATGTTACATTCATGAAAAACAAAGCAGCGTACAACACAAGTAAGTTTCAACGTCAACGCATAATTTCCCGCATAACTAAGAATAAGCAATATACCATAAAATCCATACATTACCATCGTGTGAAACCCAATTTGGTTTAAGTAATTTCATTATTCTTAAAGCGTAAATTACACAGTTATAAAATTAAAAACCGCATTGTTAAACCGCGTGGTCAAAGTGCCAAACACTTCCACATTTCATGTCCACTACCGCCACCCACCACCATTGCGCCATTTTTAGGTACTGTAACCGAATCAATACCGATTTTTGGTTTCACATCTTTCTAATCCGTGATGCACATACACGACATACACCGTGACATTCCACGGATTAGAGGTCATTGCTCATAAAATGTATGCGTAGAGTGCGTGGTTAACAAATTAGAAATGCTTCATTTTCTCACAGTGATAGAATATATTACAAAATTATGCATGACTCTATGTAATTTACTTCAGCTGAGGTGCCAAATGGACAAGGATGCGGCACCGTGTCCCCCAACCATCGACACACTATCACCTTTAAATGTCAAAAACTCCCGAGGAAGAGAGAATATAGTTTTAGATAAGTCGTCCCGTGAAGATGACACCATCACGCTGTCTCGAAACGTCGGGCACATGTTCAGTGAAGTGGCGCCAAATTCCAAAGAACGGAGACTGCATTCTGCGAAAACCTAAATGCTTGCATAATCTGCACAGGTCAGAAGTCCAATACACTGGTCTTAAATCTTGTATAATTGAACAGAAATAACCAGATTCCCTCCTTATCATCTTACGACTGGTTTGTGGGTTGGTCATGAGGAAATAAGAACCTATCTTCTTTGCGTGATGTGGTGTGACACTTGGCTTCTCGTTATGGAGGAACATTGGCTGAGGATGTGTCGAGTGTAGGGGGTTGAGAAAGATATTTAGCCTAGAGCTGAGTGGAAAAGACTGCGTTATGACGAGGTTTACGATATTTACTTTTCAATGAAATATTATTTGGGTGATCGCATTAAGAAAGATGAGATGAACAAGGCATGAGTTACACATTTGAGAGAGGCAGGGTCGGGTTGTGTCCCATAAGCAGTAACATTTACAATAGAAGAGAGAATGGGTGTCCATAATAGAAACCAAGGTTCTCAGAGTAACTTAGAGCCAAGGAGTAAGCAAGCCGTCATGCTTGAGAAAAGGTACATAACATGTTACATCACACACATTTTTATAACTTTTTAAAATAATTTTAATTTTTTTGGTGGGGCACTCCTCCTTGTAATGAAAGCAGGAATGCCTTTCCGTAATTGCAGGCTTCCGCCATGACATAGGTGAATTCTCCATTCCGGTATACCTAAGATCAGCGAAAATCTTATGAGTGCAATTGTCATGCAGTATGTCACAATCTATTTGATGGTTCAATACCGTGATATATGGGTTAGCTGAGGGGTCAATCACCGAGCAGTCAGTGTCTGAGTCACTGCAGTGTGTGTAAATGTGTGACCAGGGCTGTTATGCTGGGTATGGAGAAACCAATGGTAATGTAAAATCCTACTAGTGTCAAAACCCAGGTGACTGTCAGTTTGGTATCGACAATGAATGCCTAAAAGAAAAGGATTGTCACATTCTGTCAAGCAGTTAGTGACTTTACAATATGGCAATAAAATCTTGATGGAAATCAGTTTGTATTAGTATGTACCACATGAGATCCTGTCATTAACATGAACACTTGAAGTCTAACCTTGTGAGTTATCCTATGCAAAGCACCAAGTCCTCAGAAAATCAGCGCATTTACCGCACATGTAAGTGCGCATTTGTTCACATTAAAGTTTCACTGAAAGTCGCTTCTATGAACAATGCTACAAGCTTGCATTGTAAATCATTCTAACCATTTTGGTTATCTGTATTTTCAAAAGCCCACACTTTAGATGTTACTACCATAACATATACCACATCCCATGGATCTGTGTAACAGCCAATCACCACCCAGCAATGACACTTGTTCTCTGGGACACCCCTCCGCCCCTCTTGACTGTGAGATATTGGTGTGTGATGAGGCATTGTAAAATACTTTCAAATATGCCCTACACAAGTGAAAATATATTAAGTTATATCTGTGCACAATACCATGCATTTAACCTTTAAAGCCTAGTGGACACTAGATGTACGAGATTAAACATCCAGAAATCCTATGTTCTGCCCACAAAGTTTATTTATGTGCTTCTTTGAGGTTCTCTGAACAAACATACATACCAACTAATGTGGAAAAAAGGGGCTACAAGCTTCTTAAAGTTTCAGGATCTACATGTTCAGAGTGAAGGATTAAAGGCATTATTTCACTGTTATCAAATACAGGGCAAATACATTTCTAAACTGTATCCGCCTAACACTCGCACATTCAATTGTTACATGCACAGGGAAATGTTCCTTATGACTAAGTACAGTATCATTGCACCCATTCCATAAACGGTCATATTACTCAGGACTGTTGCACATTACTGTTAACTTAGTCACTTGTTGGAATTAGAAGGGTGTGTACTACCTGTAATATCGGCTGACAGAAACCTATATTATTGCAATCCAGCATGTTCAAAATAAACAAATACCAGTCCTACCGACCAATGCAGGTGTGTGTGACACAGTGGATTCTTCTTAACACTAAATAAGTTCTGTCAAAACTTCTTCCACTTGCACTTTCAGGGTTGATTACAATTCTCATCTAGGAGCTCTGTGTGCCATCTGGTCACAAGTCACAGGAGAATTGGAGCATCAGGTAGTGTTTTTACTAGAAAGCACTACTGAAGTCAAGCTTGTCTTACCATCTTTGCTCAACCAATTATGTCACTCACTGGGTCAACATACCACTATAAGGTAACCTGCTAAGTTGCTTATAGCAACACATGATCAGACTTGCACACATGGCCAATCTTCAACCTTTTTTCAAACAACCAGCAACCATAAACAGTACATGTTAAAAATCATAAGGTTCCACTAATATATGCACAATTAAACTAAAATAATGCTTGCAGTTGCACCCCAACCCAGCAAACTGAAGTTTATGACCAACCTTCATTGGATTTCTAGCAAGTACCAGTGCCCTACATGAATGGCTAAAACTGCATGATCTTGCAACAGGGGCAGAGCATGTGACACTGTACAATGTAAAATGTGTATTACCACATTACGCAGCAGTTTTATGTTGCAAGTATAACAACACCACGGATGAAGAAACAAACGCATGGTGTTCCTTAAGGAACCTATTGTAAAAGAGGATTCGGGAACGGTACTGTATTTTCTGAGCAGCATGATACAAAACCTCAGAATGAATCAAAGAGGGCATTCTGGATTATGTCAATGGGTAAATTTAACATGAAAAACAACACATGCATCATCTTTAAAATATTTTATTAGACTAAAACATGAAAGGAGAAAAATAACTATGACTCTACCCTAGAGATGTATAAGTAGCTGAATTATTTACAAGAATTCAAATTTACCCTAATCTGATGTATAAGGTAATATAAATATCCCAAGGGTAGAGACAGAATGGAAGGACTGATATAACAGAATGTCATTCCCCTCCCTCAGAATCATGTTTTCTCATTTCACACTTTACAGCAGTTTCACCTGGCAAGATGCAATGCATATCTTATACCCTATGCAGAAGATGTGAATGAATCAATGGACATTAATGAGAGATACATACTACAACAGTGACAATTTACAAACACGGGCACATCACTTCAATGGACAAAAGAGCAAACAGATTACTGCAATACCATTCACAAATAACTATACATTTTGCAATGATGGTATTAAGTAAATCGCAGGAATAATTCAGTGGATGGAGAGGACGGGACATGGGTAACAAGGCAGCCATGTTTCACAGACCAGCCATTGAAACACTGTTACCATATTTTCTTGTTAACTCACCTTTACTAATTAAACACAGATACCACAAGAAATTACTGTATTATGATGCTGCATGACTGTTATGATGGTTTACTTTTAATTAATAAATGTAACCATCATACGGCCCAGTGTACATAACTGTCTATTCCATGTTTATAATCTGGAAAAAATCACACAACATACACTGCTAATTGCTGATGCTGCTGATTTGAGAAAATATGGTATTCTCATTGCGCAGTGTAATATAATCACCATACTACAACATTCTTGAACTCGGGTGCAGATTCACATAACTTGTCCCATGATGTCTACAGGCATCATAGACTGTTGCAGTCAATGCACAACACTTGAAAGAAAAGACAATGGAAACAACGCTTAAGCCCACACGGCCAAATAATTCAAAGGAAAATATAGGAAAATAAAAATTACACACACCCCCCCCCCCCCAAAAAAAAAATCACAGTCCAAGAGAGAATTTTGTTGACTTGTCACTGATACTTCACTCAATTATTCATACACAGATAAAAAAAATACCAATTTGTTTTCTCTCTCCCAAGGATTGAAACTTCAGCAAGGTAATCATATTAAGTTATGTTATGTACATACTGCTGCTCCAAAGAGCAGAGGTCCATGCCATCTGTTGGCTGCTGCTGTGACAACTTAACTTCAGTGTCACGCGGAGGAGTGGAGCATGGTATGCAACCAATTAATGGAGCCCAAACCTATGCAATAGCTCATTTCTTCTTGTTCTTGGTAGTGGCACCACGAGGGGGTGTCACTGGACGTCCAGCATTCAGGCCACCATACGCAAACTTCCGCTTATCTGCCGGCTGGCAACAAAACAAAACTGCTGAAAAACTGTTCATTAGCATCAGAAATACTGAAGGCCATGGACACACAGCCTTAGATAAAATGAAAAAGAACTTCACAACATACAGTATACAATGGTGTGAGTTTAACATTGCCAACCCTCGTGCTGTAATTCCAGTATACTTATTGTATCGTACAGTGTGGATGTACAACAATACTACCTTGTATCAAGAGAATAAATTATAGGACCATCAACAGGAAGACAGCAGGAAACGCTCACATGACTTGTGACCATGGATGTGCTATATACTTGTACATCACATGCGAATTACAGTCCCTGACACATAGCAGAATTTTAGACAATGGAATATATTGGGATTCCAAGCTGCAGAGCTGCAAATTTCTTTCCTACAGAATGAAATACCATAGACTTAAGATACTGGACAAACTACATACAGCAAATTCAGTCTAATAAACCCTTGCAACAGGTGTAATATGTTACCAAGTATGAGGATACACAAAATTGACACACATAAACTCCTCAAATCAACACACCTTTTCCCCCAGAACACAGTGCTACCACACGTTCCAACATGACTAAAGTGTAAGCACACAAAGATTCCTGTATGAGGGGCAAGACATTCTCTCAGCCTTATGACATGATTATGGTACGCTACAAACAAGGCCCCTGGTCAGACAGAAGTGTGCATGGTTGAGAAGTTTCAGGGCTCCAGGACCACTGGAGGATAACCCATGGAAGGGAATGCTGGCAAAGAGTCCAATGCTCATATCTAAGTCAGTTCCAAGAACAACACACAGAAGTGACTGACGAAGCTCAAAAACATTCTATGACACACATGTACCATGCCATTCTATATCACCTTGTATCCAAAAACCACAAAGTATCAGTGTGAATCATGCTGAATTATCAGCGAGGACATGTTTGAGACAGCTCATGATAAATCAGGTATCTTTAACAGGAATACCAAAGTCATAAACATGGTGCTGCAGTAGGACCAAAGGATACAGAACAGTCCATATGAGCCAAAGTGCTGTCTTCATTTTCTCATCTTGGCCAATTTCTCCCCTGTTCTTGTGCAGAAAGGGACAACACTGCCACCAAATGCCAAATTTCCAAATCATGCTCACACAGAAAGGTTTTAGTATACAATATCTTTCTACAATAGTGTAAAGTAAAAGGGAACAGTCAGCAGAAGATGGGGGAGGGGGGGTGTTGCTTGCAGAGGGGAAAGAGATTCTCCTAACAGCATGTGCAGAACTGGTATGTTTGCAGTTCACATACTTACGGTTTCAGATCAGGTGGTCATACATACCATATAACTGCACAGTTCGTACTTACTGAGATAATGCCTTCATCACACTGGCACTATTTATGGACAGTACCAAAGAGGGGGAAAAAAAAAAAAAAAAAAAAAAAAAAAAAAAGGGGAAAGCAAAAAAAAAAAAAAAAAAAGAAAAAAAAAAAAAAAACACAAAAAAACGTAAAAACAAAAGGAAAAAACCAAGAGCAAAGCGGATTATTATGATTAGAAATAAAGGGTGAGAACATAGATACACGATGATGGCGGGGA